>Ga0078972_1000146_pt1 | contig 285665 bp, 336 predicted proteins | sample YelNatPaOPGAMG01_FD_67568 | JGI IMG/M metagenome (GOLD analysis project Ga0078972, IMG submission 67568) | Hot spring thermophilic microbial communities from Obsidian Pool, Yellowstone National Park, USA - OP-RAMG-01 (SPADES assembly) (version 2) | ecosystem: Environmental > Aquatic > Thermal...
CATGCTCCTTACCTGCTCTGACCAATGCTGCCCATTCTTCTGCAGCCTTCTTGACTTCAGCTTCATCACCGACAACAACCGCATCAGCCATTCTTTTCAGAATATCTTCTCTTTGGCTCATTCAAATTCACTCTGACTTATCCAATCACCACTCTACTATATTAAATTTTATGTTTACCTAATTCTTCTCTGTTTCTTTGCCTTATTGGTGATCTTTATACCTCGAATGCTTTCAATAGCTATCCTAACAACACAGGAAATAATAGCGTTATGTTTATTTCTTTGTGATTCCATAACATAGAAGACCAAATATGCTGATTCATTCTTCTGAATTTGATGATTTTATCGATGGGCTTGTGCATGAACATAAGATCAAGTTTCCCAAAATTGTAACTTTGTTTTTCCTGATAAAGGAGAAAGGGCCTGTGGGTCGATATAAGATAGTGAAGGAACTAGAACTTCCAGAAGGCATCGTAAGAGGCACTCTATCTTATTTCACAAATGTAGGTATTTTTCACATGACAAAAAAAGGTGCAATATTAACAGATGTAGGCACAAATATTTTATCAAAAATATTGGAGAAATTTAAGATCAAAAGTATCAAGAACTTCGATTTTGAATTCTTGGCTTTGGATAGTTGTTGCGCAGTCGCACATGTACTACAAAGAAAAAATTTCAATGTATTAACACTAAGGGACAAGGCTGTGAGAGCTGGCGCTTCAGCATGTATGATGATCTCTTACGAGAAGGGCAGACTTATCCTCCCCAAAGTCTATGAAGACCTCTCAGCCTTATTTCCTCCATTGGCTGGGAAATTGAGTAAAGAGTTTCCCCTTGTCGAAGGTGACTTGCTCATATCTGCCTTTGCACCTAGGGCTTGGAAGGCAAGGGAAGCAGTTATATCTGCAGCTGTTGATGATGATGCTTATCGAACTATGGCTCTTCGGCTCTGATTTTATCCTCTTAATAGATCTTGCCTGAAAGGCAAAAATATTATTGCACTTTGGGGTTAGTAAATCATGCTATGATGGTGCCTGGTTTTACCCTTCCAATGTTATGATCTACGCTTAATCATATCTCTTATGTTTTCTTCGCACCTATGATGGCCTTCACTTTTTCTATAGGCTCTTCATCCATAACGATTGGATTATCGGAGCTTAGGATGAAACCTCCTTTTTCGCCTACTCGATTGATTAGATCCTTGCAGTAGACCTTGACATCTTCTTCAGTGGCTAGTTTCAAGAATGATACATTGCCCATGACGCACATATAGTTCCCGACGCTCTCTTTTGCTTTGATAATATCTGTGGAACTGTCTAGATGAAGAATGCACTCTCCTTTGGGGAGTTCTTTAAGGTAGTTGAACACTGGCGATGCATCAACATCGAATTGCAATATAGGCACTATCTTTGCATCTATTAGTTGCTCGATCATGATTCTTGCTGTTGGCCATACGAATGAAGAAAAATGAGGAGGGCCTACAGTCTCAGGGGTCGAGTTTATAAAACTCAGCCATAGCCTTCTCACATTGGATATTTCACAGAGCTTTATGAAGAGTTTTGTCATCTCATCTACGATTGTATCACATGTTCGGTTGATCTTCCATGGGTATCTTATGATATCCTTGACAATTTCTGTAAATCCTCTAGCGTAGGCAAGAAAACCGAAAGGCACTATGCCCAAAGCCCCTGCATAAAGAGGCACCTTTCTCTCTCCCTCCCATTTTTGAGCAAATGCCCTTGTTTGTTCTGCAGCATAAGTCAAAGCTTTCTCTATATCTTCGTCAAGGTTTTGCTCTCTATAAACTCGAGAGAGATAGCTCATAAACCCCTCTTCCATGAGCTCGTCGTAACCCGTTGAATCCTTCATGATGGTTACAGCTTCGGGGGCACCAAGCTTGCATGGTGTATAACTTCTACCAGTCATCAAAGTCAAAGGCCAGAAGAAAAAACCATCACACCCTCCCAAATCTATGAATATCTTTTCGAAATACTCTTCAGCCTTTCTCAGATTAGGTGGTGTATGGATAGTTATAACAGGAGCGATAGGAACTCTATCCGGTTTCTCGAGTCTAAGAGCCATATTAATTCTTTCTAAAGGAGAGATAGGGCTTGAAATTTCTTCTAATACCTCTTTGATGGATTTCATGATCCTTTAGGAAGAATCCATAAATTTAAATTTATTTATCCGAACTTCTTATGCAGAAGTTCTTTGAATTTGAATACTTTCTCGGGACACACCCTCTCACATCTTAAACATGCAACCCCAAGGCAAAGGTCTGATCTGACCAATATCTTACCTGTCTCATCCCCCTCCTCCACCGTTATGGCTCCTTCAGGACATTCTGTCTCACATGACCTACAAGCAGTGCATCCGGGAAATTCGCCGACTAGCAACACTCCTATATCTCTTATTATTTTCAGACCTTTCTCGCCTAGATCGGGAATGTCCCTTTTAAAGATCTTGTAGACCTTTGGGTTTCTGGCTTTTACTGGAAAACCTTGATAATTGTATCTTTTTAACCACTGTTCATACTCCCATAAAGGCATTCCTTCTTCCCAATATGCAAGCTCAAGGGGATAAACTTGCATGAATACTTGAGACTCTGGAAACAGTATGTGCTTGCCCCTTATCTGCTTAGCCATGTCTTGTAAGAAATCCATTAATTCAGGCTTGCGAACTATATCTCTTGCTAGTGCAAGAGAAGTATTGCCTACTTGGTAGATGGTCTCACAGCATCTCGGTATCTGCCCAACGTTCAAAGACTTAAGAGCATCAACGTAAAAGCCTGATGCCCCTGCCATGTATGCCACATTGACATCGTCTTGCATTATTCCAGCCTCTTCAGCTAGAGTGAAGTACCCAGCTCTAAAGGCACCCAACGCTTTTCCAGCTTCCTTTACATCCTTCTCAGTAACATAAATCCCATCCTGAAGATGAATCTTTTTTTCTGTCGCATTGATCCTTGGTAAAGTTATAAGACCTAGATCTATTCCTATACTCGTAACAGCTATTACGCCCGTTCCAGTCACTCCCAAAGCTCTACCATGCATCTCACCTTGTTCCAGAACTTTGCCTGACGATGGCGATACTACATCTCCCTCACTTGCTATGAGCTCATCGTTCAAGACATAATTCTTCCATCCAAAAGAAGAAGCACTTACATCACTGATGGCACCAGGAGCAGCTAACATACCTTTCTCTATTCTTTGCCCTTCTATGGCAGGACCTGCAGCTGCGGAGCCCGTATATATCTCACCATCGTAGCATAGAGCCATCTCTGCATTGGTCCCAAAGTCTGTAATGAAAGCATTTTCTCCCTTCTCGAATATTTTTGCTTCATACAACATGGCTAATGCATCAGCCCCTATCTCATGCTTAACGGAAGGCGGAATATATACCTCAGCTCCATCCCTCACTAAAATCCCCAGTTTTCCTGCTTCAATTATGGTTGCATCCCTAGTCGGTGGCTTGACACCATACCTCTCAAGTGCATGCTTTCCCCAATACGCGAGGTCTCTTATCTCTATACCTTGGAAGATGGACAATTGGGTAGGATTGCCGCTGGCTGCTAGTCTCTCTACTCTGTTAAGGTTAATGTCTAACGCTCTGATTATTCTATTCACTGCATCAATAACTACAGAATGCGCTGTTTCTATGCTTGTTTCTACGGCAAAGTGTAAATGATCCATAATGTTTGCTCCAGGCAACGGATGCCTCAAGGTTATAGCTGTAGAGATGAGCTTCCCAGAGTTCAAATCTATTGCCTGTGCCCTTAGTCCACTCGTCCCAATGTCTAGAGCAACGCCGTACCTTTCTTCACTCATACACTATATTATAACATTATTATGATATAATAGTTTTATGATGCCAATTTTAAAACTCTCAATGATACCTGCAACTATTTGATCGTATCCCTTTCCTAACAGAGAAAAGAGTTTTATATTGTGTAATGCCAAAAAGCATCAAATTAAACAAGGTGCAATAGAGTGAGCAGTCTCGCTTGCAGAAAAGCTGTGATAGAAAAAGTTACTTCAATCCTCAAGAGTATAAAGGGCGTTCGTGCAGTTTGTGAATTAGATAAGGAAGAGTGTAAAGTCCTCTTAGAACGTGAGATGGAAGCAGAGAAATGTGTCCTTGGAGGAATGGGTAGAGGCTTCAATGCAGGCATGAGAGAGGTCCTGAAAAGAGAGGTCATCCTTGCTATCCTTCATACCAATGAATATTGTTGGCCTCCTGAGAAGATCCAGATTATCTCCATGGGGGAAGTTATAGGAGAGGAGATCAGGACTGAAGATGAATTAAGAGATTTAAAAGGAAGGAAAGATGTTGTTCTCATTGGCGATACGTTTGTGATCTATAAGGATAAAGTGTCTGAGGTCTTATCGCGAGCATCTTATTTCTTATTCCCTACGTTATCAGTCCCTGAACTCAAGGATATTGATGAAATCTATGGCGTTGTGGCAGCCATTCCTTCCCCACCTGTTGATACGCTTATCAAAGAGAAGATGAGAAAGCTTGGGATAGAAGTCGATCGAAGAGATTTAGGCACAGAAATCATAGGCTTTAATATTTGTTATAAATAATTTTTCATGAAGATATTATCTTAGGCATTTATGTATTTATTGATAAGTTCTTCGAGATCCTCCTCTCTCGCTGAACTTGTTATTCTGTCCATCGGTTTTCCCTTTACAAAGACCAAATAAGAAGGTATCGAGAAAACTTCGTAGCGAGCGGCTATATCTCTATTCCCAACGCTCTCCAACACATTCAACCTACCAAAGATCATCTTTTCGCCATATTTGTTTGCCAACTTCTCAAAGACTGGTAGCATGAACCTGCACGAAAAGCATGAACTAGACCAAAAGTCTACGATTACAGGCTTTTCTGAGTTTATTATCTCATCAAAGTTCCTTGGCGTGAGGATCAGATGCTTGTATTCAGTTTGCGACTCTTCGCTCATAACATGCTATATTTTGCATTATTCTTATTTAAGAGTTATCTGATCTAATGATTCCAAGCAACTCATTTTGCCCATTTTTAAGTGTAATATTTTTTCTGGCTTTGACAGAACGCCATCTTTAAATCTTTTTGAAGCCTTATTTCAATATTTTTGTAAATAAAAAGACAAAATCGTCAATATTGATAAGCACTTAGGAAAAATTGCCCATAATTGTTATATAGTTTCGAGAGTGAAGAACGCTCATGGGTCTAGAAGTATATTCGTGGGCCGTAATAGCTTACGCATTCGGTTTCTTCCCAATTGCATACGCACTGCTGGGCAAGGGTGATGCTGGGACAGCCTTTAAAGCAGGAATTCTCCCTGGAATAGTCACCATACTCAACGCCTTAATACTTTATAATACGGGAGATTACTTAGGTGCTACAATACTAGGCATAGCTGGTATGAACTTCACACTAGTAGGCATAGCTGGTTTCTGGACAGTTCAGGCAAAGACATTGAGTCTTGTAATTCTTTTTGTCGGAATATTCCTATTGATTTATGGGCTCTACATAATGGGCACATTCTTTGCAAATATGGCTCTTCTGTCTCTAGGTCTGGCTGTGTTTCTATATGGCATAGCATGCTTAGGAGGAAGTCTTCCCGCCTTCGGTATGGGTGCCAAAGCTGGTGGAGGACTCATAGTCCTCTGCTCTGTAATAAACTTCATCCTAGCTATTACATGGCAGTTCGGATGGTTAGTCCCATAAAAGAAGAATCCATATGATCAAAAAATTCCGATAAACCCCACATTTTTTTATTATTTACAATAGTTGAATGCGCTGTAGAAACTTTAAAAATGTAGTTATAAAACATAACCTAAATTGGCAAGTAAGAGGATTTTACATAAGTTGCCAAAATATCCACAGTAATTTTTAGTTGTGTAGGATGATTGTAAATAAGTTTATAAAATATGGCATTCAAGGAATTGAAATAATCCATGTGAATTAAGATTGACTAGAATTGCCCAGATCGCTGGTTTTCTTGGTAGTGGGAAGACTACTACACTGATTCAATTAGGAAAGGAACTGTCCACAAAACATGGAAAGAAGGTAGGCATTATCGTCAATGAAGTTGGAGAAGTAGGTATAGACGGCTCTTTTATTCGCGACTTTGGGTTTGAAGTTAAAGAGATCGTCCAAGGCTGCATCTGTTGCTCACTCAAAGGAGATTTACAATCAACTCTTAAAATTCTCTATGAAAATTATGGACCTGACATCGTTTTGATTGAACCAACGGGTATCGCCTTTCCCTCAAAAATTAAGGAAATCATAGATGGTTTGATAGATTTACCGATGGAACAAGCGCCAGTGATAGCTTTGGTGGATGGTGCAAGATTTAGGAATATGTTCAAAGAAATGGAGCACTTCCTCATCAAGCAGATCAAAGAAGCCGATGTCATTGCCATAAACAAAGTCGACCTTATAGAATCGAAATGGGATATAGACTTACTAAAGTCAGCCATGAGAGAACTCAACCCAAGCGCTTACATATTTAGTATGTCAGCGAAAAGAGGAGATGGAATGAACGAACTGATAGATATAATTCTGCAAACTAACATGAAGTTTTCATCTCTAAGCGATGATGAAGATTCAGTAGTACTTTCTGGCATGGGAAGAGCAGCCCTTAAGTTGTCGTTTAAAGCAAACGAGGATGTAAGCGAAGCAAAACTTAAGGTGGTCATTAGCGAAATGCTCAATGAAATTGCCAATGCTTCTTTAAATTCTGGGAGTGGATTGATAGGGCATGTAAAGGCTTATGTGAAGACTTCATTAGGCTCTTTCAAGGCTAGTCTGTTGGATGTTAAGCATGGAGTGGATTTTTCTGGGAATTTCAAAGGCTCTACAAGAGAAGGTGAAATGACGATATATGCTGTCGTCAAAGATCTGGAGGATAAAATATTGAAGAATATTTTAGAAGGCAAAGTGGAGAAGATTTTGTCACAGTATCGCTTTGATTTTAGATTAGATGAGCATGATTCACACTTTTGAAAGTTTGTTAACCTTGCCTTTGAAATATTTGGAATTGTCTTAAGTCGAAAAGAAAATTGATATACTAGATTGTGAATATTAAGGTTAAAGTGGAAAAGGATAAGACCCTCGAAAAAGTGGAGACAATTCTAAAGAGTATAAAAGGCGCTTTGGATATCAAGCGGCTCTCACCTGATCATAGAGCTAAAATTCTCGAATTAGAGAAGACTTTTGAAGAGGAAACATCGATGCAATCTCGGCGCTTTTACAACGAAGGAATCAGAGAAGTTCTTGATAGACAGGAAGTTCTGGTTCTAGCGCATAATAATGAATTTCGTCACCCACCTGAACCCTTTGTGAAATGGAAGCTAGGAGGAGTTGATGTTGGCGAAGAGGTCTGGGATGCTAACACATTGGAAGAATTGAAAGGAAAAAAGGATGCTTTGCTCATAGGCAAAACATTCGTCATACATAGAGACAGGCTTAAGGGTTCGCCATTGACGGACTTTCTAATTCTATTTCCACCTCTTTCCTTTCCAGAGCTTGAATGCCTTGATGAGATTTGCAGTGTGGTCTCTGCCTCACCATGCGCTCCTACAGACATATACTTAAGACATATTATGGGTTGGGATTCAAAACTGGGGATAATGCTCATCGGTTTTGACCTTGCTGATTCTCCTTAGATTCTCTTTAAATAAGATGCTTTATCCATGATTTTTGTAAACTTGTGATATCATTATAGCATTAAAATACAACGAGCACTTTTATCTGTCAAAGGTTTAATATATGGTAATCATAGGAGGCTAGATACTAAATTGAAGAGACTTGTCATAATGGATGCAGAGCGCTGTGTGGGATGTCAACTCTGCATGTTTGCATGCTCAAGAAGGCTTGGCTTCGCAGGTCTAGACAAATCAGCCCTTCATGTTAAGAGTGTAGGAGGATTTGAGAGGGGATTCACAGTCGTTGTCTGTAGAGCATGCATGGACCCTCCATGTCTTAGGGCTTGTCCTGTCAATGCCTTAAGGGCTAGAGACGGAGGAGGAGTCATACTAGATTTATCAAAATGCATAGGATGCAGATTCTGTGAAAGGGCTTGTGACATTGGGGCTGTATTCTGGGACGACAGCATGAACAAGCCTGTAATTTGTGTGCACTGTGGTTACTGTGTTGACTATTGTAACTTTAGAGTTTTAGGCGTTGAGGAGATGATTAGGCGATGAATCAAAACAATGTTCTATACATAGATCTTGAAAGAAAGAGCTTCTACATAAAGAATAGATCCGATCTCTTTAATAAATGGCTTGGAGGGGTTGGAGCAGCTCTTCAGCTCTATAAGGAAGAGGCAGTCAAAGGTTCTGACCTCCTTAGTCCTGGAAATGTTATCGTATTCGCTGTAGGACCCCTAACAGCTCTTTACCCTTTAGCATCAAAGGTTGTGGCTGTCTTCAAGAGTCCTTTAACAGGGAATTATGGCGAGAGTCACGCAGGTGGAAGAAGTGCTACAGCCATTAGATCTGCCGGCTATGACGCTTTAGTGATCAAAGGAGTTAGTGATAGACCCATATATTTGATAATTGGTGAAAAAGGAGTTCAGTTTAAAGATGCAGCCACCCTTTGGGGGATGAGAAGCACTTTCACTGTTGGTAGAGTTCTTAGAGAGGCTTCACCTGGAACTGGTGTAAGGACGATAATGAGGATTGGCAGGGCTGGTGAGAATTTAGTTAGGTATGCTTGTGTCGTATCGGAGACTTACAGACATTTTGGCAGAATGGGATTAGGAACAGTCTTTGGCTCTAAGAAGCTTAAGGCTTTGGTAATTCATGGTAAATCAAGTATACGTTTGCCCAAGATTAAGGCTTATAGAGATGTTTATGATGAGATATATGATCTTGCAGTAAAGTCCGGTTCAATGAAAAAATACCACGAATTGGGTACAGCCATGAATATATTGCCCATTAATACTTTGGGAGCCTTGCCAACGAAAAACCTCTCAGAAGCTAGATTTGATGGGGCTGAGAATATTAGTGGTGAAGATTTAGCTGCCAAAAAGCTTGGTAGAAGAGTAGCCTGTAGCCATTGCCCAGTGGCTTGTATACACCTAGCAACTATAAGAGAACCCTATCCTGATGAGCCTTACTTTTACAAGACTACTTTTGTATCTTATGATTATGAACTTCTATACTCCTTGGGGAGTATGCTAGGCATATCTGATATAAACGGTCTCTTAAAGCTGATGGATGAAGTGGAAATAGGAGGATTAGATGCTATAAGCACTGGCGTAGCATTGGCTTGGGCTACAGAAGCTTACAAGAAAGGATTGATCAAATTAAATGATTTACTAGTAGATTTAGACTGGGGAAAGGCAGATCCTTATAGAGAGGCTGTCAAGTTAATAGTAGACCAGCCTAATGAGTTCTATAAAGCCTTAGCCATGGGCGTTGATCATTCATCTAAAATTTATGGTGGTAGAGATTTTGCTCTATCCTTTGGTGGAAATGAAATGCCTGGTTATCATACAGGTCCAGCAGCTCATATTGGCTATCTAATAGGTTCTCGTCATAGCCATCTTGATGCAGCTGGCTACTCTATAGACCAGAAGATGAAAGGTTTATCGCCCGAAGAGATGGTGGATAAGTTAATAGAAGAAGAGCAATGGAGGCAAATCCTCTCAAGCCTTGTAATATGCTACTTTGCCAGAGGAATCTATGAACCTAGCATAGTCAAAAAGGCTCTTGATGTTCTAGGGTATGAATTTGATGAAGAAAGGTTGAAAGAACTAGGGAGGTGCATCTATAGGGAAAAGCAAGCCTTGAAGGCTTCAGAAGGCTTCAGACCCAGTGAACTTAGAATTCCTGAAAGAATCTTCGAAGTCCCAAGCTTCCATGGATTGATCGACAAGAACTATATGAAAGCAGCCTTAGATCACTACTCCAAGATTTTCAACAAGACCGTAGCAACTGAATAATATATAGTAGCAGAATATTCAAAGAAGGCTTTAGAATTGTTATTCTTAACCCTTCAAAGAATAACTATGAAACTTTGGAAAATTGATAGATAGCAATCATCTTAATGCAAATATGTTTTAATCTTCGCTTAGACTTAAAAAAGAGTGATTAATACGTGTTCGAAATAAAGGCTACAGACTTAGCGGGTAGAATAGGAGAGATAAGAACCAAGAGTGGATTGTTGGAGACGCCTTGCATCTTACCTGTTATACATCCTGTAAGGCAGAGCATAGCACCAAAAGAGATGAAGAAAATGGGTTTCAAGGCTGTTATGACAAATGCGTACATAACATTGAAAGTTTTTGGTAAAAAGGCAGAGGAGAAAGGAATACACAAAATCATAAATTATGATGGAATTATCATGACAGACTCAGGAGGCTATCAAGTTCTTGAGTATGGAAGTGTAGAGGTTAATCCTGTAGAGATGGCTATCTTTCAAGAAAAGATTGGCTCTGATATGGCTTTAGTTCTTGATACACCTACAGGAATAGGTGTAGATAAAAAAAGAGCCAGTGAAACTGTTAAAATAACTTTAAAGGCAGCAGAAGAAACTCTAAAGGCAATAAAAGCTGAAGGAACTCTATGGGTTGGGCCTATTCAAGGAGGCAGCTATATCGATTTGTTAAAAAAGTCTGCGAAACTAACTAGCAAGATGGGTTTCGATTTATTCGCTCTTGGGAGCCCTACTGAAGTCATGGAATCCTACGATTTTGATCTTTTGGCTAAGATGATAATAGCAGTAAAGCAGTCTCTTCCTATAGATAAGCCTCTTCATCTTTTCGGTGCTGGGCATCCATTAACGATACCTCTCGCTGTTGCTCTTGGCTGTGATCTTTTCGATTCAGCTTCCTATATGCTATATGCAAGAGAAGGGCGATACATGACGGATTACGGTACTTTAAGGTTTGACGAATTAACATACTTACCATGCAATTGCCCTGTATGCTCGGAATATACATTAAAGGAAATGAAAGAGCTTGAATATGAAGAAAGAACAAAGAAGATAGCAACTCATAACCTAAACGTTTTATCAAAAGAATTCAAAGCGACAAAGCAGGCAATAGAGGATGGAAGAATCTGGGAGTATCTTGGCATGAAAGCAAAAGCTCACCCAAAGCTTTGGGAGGCTTTTAAATTACTAATAGATCATTACGAATTTTTAGAAGATGGTACTCCGTTGTTCAAACCAAGGGCACTTTTCTTTTATGGATTCTATGATTTAATGAGACCTGAATCTTTAAGGTACCACAAAAGGATTTTGGAAGATATATCGATACCATCAGAGAAGAAGACTCTTCTAATCCTTCCAGAGTCTGATGTAAAGCCCTTCTATAAATCTCCATTCTACATAAAATTAGCAAATGCTCTTGGCAATGCTCTAAAAGAAATTCAAATCTGCTTCTTAGCCTTACCTTTTGGGGTAATGCCTGTTGAACTCTCAGACGTTTATCCTTTATCACAATACGTAAGTGCGATTAGACCAGATGGCTATGTTATGAGAGAAATTTTAGAGCGCACAAAAGAATTCATAAGAAAACATCCTTTTGAGAAGGTAATTCTTCTTAATAAATTAGACGCTTACAACCCCATATTTAAGAGGATGGTTAGATCGATAAGAAATTGTGATATAATCAATGTGACTAGCACTGCTAATAATTTTGATGAAATAGTAGAAGAAATTTTGATGAATGTTGCCAAAGGCAAGAGTCAGGTGTAGATGAATGCAGATGAAATTTAAATCACTTTATATATTTATAGCACATTTTATATATTACTTATCACTCGGATTCTTATCCTGTTTTTGAAATGGAAATAAAAATTCTAGGTGCTGCAAGGGAAGTAGGAAGATCAGCCTTCTTAGTCAAGAGTATGGACAGTAAGGTCTTGCTGGATTTTGGAGTTCAGCTTACAAGAGAGCCTGCATTTCCTATGCACGTCCCACCGAAAGAAGTGGATGGAATCCTTCTCTCACATGCTCATCTAGACCATAGTGGTGCAATCCCCTTATTCTACATATCTGGAAATATGAAGTTATACACCACAGAAGTTACATTAGAGTTGACTAAGCTTCTTATAGAAGACTTCTTGAACATTTCTGGCTTTTACCTGCCTTTTGAATACATAGACCTGTTATCTATGATGAAGAGTTCCTACAGACTCAAACTAAACGAAACAGTCGATTTAAAGGGATTCACTGCTACTTTTCTGGAAGCTAGTCATATTCCTGGAGGTGCAAGTATCATATTGGAGAGTAATAAAGAAAGGCTTCTCTATACAGGAGACATAAACGCGCGTGGCTCATTACTGCTTAGAGACGCTGACACGAACTTTGGTGAGCTAGATGCGGTAATAACAGAGAGTACTTATGCAATGGGCGACCATCCAAAAAGCGAGGATGTAGAAAAAGAGTTTATCGATTTTGCTAAAGAGGTTATAGAGAGAGGAGGTACCCTGTTAGTCCCAGCCTTCTCAGTGGGCAGGGCTCAAGAAATGGCATGTGTGCTGAAAAAGCATAACTTTCCCTACTCAGTGGCTATGGACGGTATGGCTCTGAAGGTCAATGAAATATTGTTCAGATACCAAGAATATCTTAGAGATCCATCTCTCTTCCGAAGAAGCATGGAAAGCATCGAATTCATAACGAGTTGGAGCCAGAGAAGGAGAATGGTCAAGACACCATCAGTAATAATCTCTCCTGCAGGCATGCTAGTTGGAGGAGCAGCTGTCTTTTACAATAGCGAAGTATCAAAGAAACCCAAGAATGCCATAGCCATAGTCTCTTATCAGATACCTGGAACTCCAGGAAGGACGCTGTTAGAGAAAAAGGTGGCCATAATAAATGGCAAGCCAAGAAAGGTCAAGGCTGAAGTCCGCCAATTTGACTTTTCATCTCACAGTGGTAGAAAGGAGCTTTTTGATATGTTCAAGGGAATAAAAGGCTCTCCTAAAGTCTACACAGTGCATGGAGAAAAAGAGAGCTGTATAAAATTCGCTGAAGAGTTAAGAAGTGAACTCGGGCTAGATGCTGTGGCGCCTAAGACTGGCGATACTTATTCGATTTAACTCAAAGAATCTTTATAATCACTCTCTGTTCTAATAATAGAAGCATAGTGGAAAAGAATGCTTTCAAAGCCAAAGATTAGAGTCTTGGTCAAGCCTTTAGGAGATTTTTACCTGATGCGTTTTTCAGACCAATTAGAAGCAGCTGTTAGATTGTATGGATGTGAGCCTGAGTTATCTTTAGAAAGAGTTCCTCTTCATAATGAGGATTATGTTTCCTCAAGGCAACAATACGATGCTACAAGGATTCTCTCTAGACTTTTAGAGTTTAAAACAAAAGATAACAAGGTAATCGGTGTGACTTTGGCTGATATATTTGTACCGAGTTTGAACTTTGTATTCGGATTGGCTGATATGAATAGAGGTGTAGCCCTTCTCTCAACAGAGAGATTAACATCTTTCAAGCTAGAGTTTGGATTAGAGCCAAGCTTGATCAATGAGAGGGTATTCAAGGAAGCTGCTCATGAACTCGGTCACCTTTTCGGCTTAGCCCACTGCTACGAACCTAGTTGTATAATGAGCTTTGCCAATAGCGTATATGATGTTGATAGAAAATTGCCTATGCTGTGTTCAGATTGCTTGAGTAAGATCAAGGGTCAAACCTGATGTGAAGATTTCCTTATACTTACTTATTAATTTCTTATGAGCCATTGTTACTTTATTTCTTTCACTTCAATCTTAATATCCTTCAGAATTTTATCTGCTTCTTCCTTTGATGTAATAAAGACATAGAGCATCTTCTTAGTCCTAAGCTTTAACTTTGCTTTATCACCCATTCTCAAAACACGGCATTCTACTGCCTTTTCCAAAAGCTTCTTGAAGTCCTCGACGTTAACGATCTGCTTGGGCATGGCATCACAAGATCATTTAAAGAATAACTTAAACATAACTCTAGGATTATAAGTATTCATAAATTACGATTTTAAAGCAATCATACAAAGTTTCATACGTATTTCTGTTCGTTATAGCAGTACCAGCGTTTGTACTGTTGGATGTAGGTTAATGGTTTTCCACATGTAGGACAAAGAGTTTGAGCTTGAGCTGCTGGGGCTTGAGTTGGAGCAGCAGTTGGTGTTGGAGTTAAAGTCTCGAACTTGGGTTTGGCTCTTAAAAGAACAAAATCGCCTGCTGCTTGAATATCCTCCCAAGGAAATTCCTGAATCTTTCCATCCTTCAACTCGACAACCAAATACATTCTTGATTCTCCAACTGCAAAAGAAACATCTTTGACAACCCCAATTAAGCGAGCATCGCCATCAATAACTTGCATACCAACGACTTTTTCCTTCGTTATAGTCTTCCTTTCCATTTTGACTCATCTTTAAATTATATCTTCAATTTATAAGCTTTTATTTTCACATAGAACCTAAGTAGGTTTCAGATCAATAACACAAATAATAAATATGTCATTTTTTTATTAGAAAAGGGTTTTAAACCCTTAGTTTGATAATTATTGTAGAAGTGAGTAGTTATGTTTGCCCCAAGCGCTGGATACGATAGAGCAATAACGATCTTCTCTCCAGATGGTAGACTCTATCAAGTTGAATATGCTATAGAGACCGTTAGGAGAGGAACACTAGCTTTAGGCTTAAAGGTAAAGAATGGTGTAGTATTGGCAGTTGAAGAAAGAACAAGAAAACTGCAGAACCCGAACATAAGCCAGAAGATATTTCAAGTCGATGACCACATAGGTATAGCTGCTGCTGGTTACGTACCAGACGCTCGAGTTCAAGTAGATGTCTCGAGAGTCTTTGCTCAAACTAACAGGTTGATATATGATGAACCTGTCGAAGTTGAGGCTGTTGCAAAACGCATAGGAGATTTGAATCAGCAATACACTCAGTATGCAGGAGTGAGACCCTTCGGCGTCTCCTTGATCATCGCTGGCGTGGATAGAAATGGAGCGATGCTCTTCTCTACAGACCCTAGTGGAACTTACTTAGGCTATGATGGGGCTGCCATTGGGGCTGGGAGTGATCAGGTGACAGAATACCTTGAGAAAAGATACGATCCTAACATGAGCCTAGAAGAAGCCTGTATATTAGCCATAGAGTGTGTATATCTAGTGAGTGAGGACAAAGTGGGTACAAAGCACATAAAGATAGCTCTGATAGATACAGAGAGCAAGAAGATGAGACGTCTCACAGACGAAGAGATAGCCAATTTTGCAGAGAAGGCAAAGGAGAGGCTTTCTACTACAGGCAAGGCTTAGTCGGTGCTTTCTTAATTTGAGTAGCAAATTCACTGTAGTTAGGCTAGTGTTAGATGGCGAGAGGTTTGAGATACTAGTAGACCCCAAGAGTGCTCTAGATTACAAGATGGGTCGCCAAATCGAACCATCAAAGATAATTGCTATCGATGAGGTTTTTTCTGATGCATCAAAAGGGCTACGCATCCCAGTGGAAAAGTTGAAAAAGTTCTTCAATACGACGTATGCTTCAGAAGTGGCTGAGATCATACTGAAAAAGGGAGAGCTTCAGCTTACTGCTGAACAGAGACGCTCGTTAATAGAAGAAAAAAGGAAGCAGATAATCTCCATCATAAGTAAAAACTTTGTAGATCCTAGAACAGGCTTGCCACATCCTCAAACCAGGATCGAGCAGGCGCTTTCTCAGGTTCATGTTTCTATCGATCCTTTCAAGAGTGCTGAAGAGCAAGCAAAGACTGTTGTGGAACAGTTAAGGACCGTTCTTCCCCTTAAGCATGAGAAGATAAAGCTCATGGTGAAAATTCAGCCTCAATTCGCTCCTAAAGCTTTAGGAACGTTAAAGAGTTATGGGACGATCCAAAAAGAAGAATGGTTGTCGGATGGCTCTTTAAGTGCGATTGTGGAGATTCCTGCTGGAGTTCACTCTTCTTTGATAGATAAATTAGGTTCTATTACAAAGGGAACCTCTGAAATAACTTTGATGAAGTGAGAGAAATATGCCTGAAGTTGAAAGAAAATACGTAACCCCTGGCGAGCTAATCGCTGAGGGAAACTATAAGTCCATAAGTAATGTGATTAGAATCAACAACAGGTTCTACGCAACAAAAGTAGGCTTAGCTGAAATCAGCCATGAGGGAATTCGTGTTATTCCCTTGACTGGACCTTACATTCCTAGAGTTGACGATTTAGTAATAGGAAAGATAGTCGATTTTTCAGCCTTTTCATGGGAAGTAGATATAAACTCATGCTTCTTTGCATATCTTTCTGCTCAAGGCGTTTTTGGTAAAGAATTCTCGCCCGATCGCGAATCTCTTTTAAAGAAATTCTCCATAGGTGATCTGATATATGCAAAGGTTATTGCTTATGATAGAACTAGGAACCCTCTTTTGAGCGTGTCCGGACCAGGATTAGGACGCATACCAAAGGGAGAAGTGGTTAGGATAAGCCCTGCCAAAGTCCCTAGGTTGATAGGCAAGAAAGGGTCCATGATCAAGACAATAGAGTCTGCTACAAATTGTAAACTTATAACAGGTCAAAACGGAATCATTTTAATAGTAGGTCCGCCTGATGGTATCTTGCTGGCAACTCAAGCCATAAAGATGGTCGAGTCGGAAGCCCATCTTGCAGGCTTGACTAAAAATATTCAAAGTTTCCTGTCAAAGTATAAGGAGGAACAAAGTTGAAAGAATTGATAGATGAAAAGGGTTTAAGGATAGATGGGAGAAGAGTTGATGAGCTGAGGCCCTTAAAGATAGAAGTTGGAGTTCTCAAGAACGCTGACGGCTCTTCATACATAGAAATGGGTAAGAATAAGATAGTCGTTGCAGTCTATGGTCCTAAAGAGGTTCACCCAAAGCATCAAGCCCTACCTGATAGATCCGTTTTAAGGTGTCGCTACCATATGGCTCCCTTCTCTACAGATACTCGTAAACCTCCTCAGCCATCAAGACGCGAAATAGAGATATCAAAGGTGATAAGGGAAGCTCTTGAACCGGCTCTAATGCTGGAAGAATATCCAAGAACTGCTATAGATGTCTATTTAGAAGTATTGCAAGCAGACGGTGGCTCAAGATGTGCTGGTATTACTGCTTCTGCAGTTGCCTTGGCTGATGCTGGCATATCTATGCGTGACATGGTCGTGGCTTGCGCTGCTGGTAAAGCCTCAGGTCAGGTTGTAATAGATTTGAACGACGTAGAGGATAAGGAAGGAGAAGCTGATATGCCCATTGCCATAATGCCAAACCTGAATCAACTAACTCTATTTCAGCTGGATGGTATATTGACCCCTGAAGAGTTTGAAAAGGCTTTTGAAATGGCTATTAACGCTTGTCGGGCTATCTATAATGCTCAGCGAAAAGCTTTGATGGATAAGTACTTTGGTAAGGCTGAAGTTGGTGAGGAATGAATGTCTGCTGTTAAAAAATCCATAGTGGTTGAACAGTTAAGAAAAGTTCAGATGATAGAGCTATTATCAAAAGAAAAGAGGCTCGATAATAGGGGCTTAACGGACTTTCGCCCTATTACTATGGAGACAGGCATAATAGAGAAGGCTAATGGCTCAGCTCGTGTTCAAGTTGGAAATACTCAAGTCATAGCAGGCGTGAAGATAGAGATAGGAGATCCATTCCCTGATACACCTGATAAGGGACTTTTAGTGGTAAATACAGAAGTCTTACCTCTAGCTTCAGCATATGCAGAGCCTGGTCCTCCTGATGAAGATGCCATAGAGCTGGCTAGAGTTGTAGACAGAGGAGTTAGAGAATCCCACATGATAGACCTTTCAAAGCTTGCACTCATCCCTGGGAAAAAAGTACTTGCTGTATTCGTCGACGTAAATGTTTTGAATACTGATGGCAACTTACTCGATGCAACATCATATGCTACCGTTGCCTCTATCGCCACAAGTAAAATGCCAAGGTTTTATGTCGATGAAAACGGACAGATAAAGCAATCAGATGAGATTATCTCATTACCAATAGATGGTATTCCTGTATCTGTAACTATGGCTAGAATAGGAGATACGCTCATAGTGGATCCAACGTCTGAAGAGGAGGCTGTTATGGATGCTAGAATAACTCTTGTATTGGATGAGGATGGGAATCTATGCGCTGGTCAAAAAGGTCAGCCTGGAACTCTTACCTTCGACCAAGTTAAATTAGCAACTAACATAGCTAAAGTCAAAGCGAAGGAGATAAGAGAGATCATAAAAGGAGAGATAATGAAGGATGCCAGGAGCTAAGGATAAGGGCTTAAAAGGGCTCGGCGCCAAGTATGGCTCAACTCTGAGAAAGAAGTATGGTATGATATTCACTACTTTAAAGATGAAGAGAAAATGCTCTAACTGTGGCTCATGGAAGTTAAAGAGAAAGAGTAAGGGAATATGGGAGTGTAGATCCTGCGGCTTAGTCATAGCAGGAAGGGCTTATGACATCACTCCAACGTCGATCTCCTCAAGTTAGGAAAGGGAAAATAATTAAAGGATTAGAAGCCAAGATAGAAGTCAGTTTAGAAGATTTGGCTAAAGTTGCTTACTTTGCTCTGAAGCCTGATATAGACAAAGCCCCTAAATCAAGCTTATTGGTTAACATTTCCTATGATAAAGACAAATTAATCATAAATCTAAGAGGAGATGATACATCTCAGTTAAGGGCTGGGATAAATTCTTATTTAAGGCTGATAAACGTGATAAAGAACACCATTAACGATTCAAAAGCATAGATGATTGAACTTGGCTTTGAACTCTTTTTTGAATAAGAAAATAGAGGCAGATGGAAGACTCTTTAACATTCATATGATAAGAGCCAAGAATGGCTGTTTCTTGATCGTTTGTGAAGGAGAAGAGATGAAGTTAGGCTCTATGGCATTATCATTGAAGATTGACAATAGAGCAAGTTCTAGCATCATCATTCCGAGCAAGTTTGAGGATGTTTACTCAAGAATATTTTCTGAAAGTATATCTATGATAATAGATGGTATTGTCATAGCATCTTTATACACAATAACTCCTATAGATGCTCATATAGCAAAAAGGTTATTGGAAGAAATAAAAGAACTTTGTAAAACTTAAGCGATATATTCTTTTGCATCAATTAAATCTTCGCCAGGTATCTTGGCTATTTCAAACCTTTCTCTTTTCTTGAAGAGGCTTATGGTTGCATCTATTCCAACCTTTGTAGTGAGAAGGTTTTCTTGGTCACTCGATGGGTCTAAACTAGAGCCTTTTACATTATGTATGATCGTCAAACCCTTATCACCTTGAAAGCGAGTAGCAATAGCAAATTCTACGCTTTTCATATCAAAGGGATTTATATCATCATCAACAACTATCGCCAATTTTAAGGATGGATGGTTGGCAAAGGCTGATAGTATTGCATTCTTTGGTTCTCCTTCATGAGCCTTTTTTATCTGAATTACTGCATGTAGCCAATTGCAACCACCATCAGTGAGATGAACAGCTTTGGTGGATGGAACTGTATTCTTCACTCCTTGGAATAGCTTTACTTCTATTGGAAGGGACATGAGCAAGCGATGCTCACTACCAGCTGGCAACAATCCTTGATAAAAAGCATTTTTTCTATGAAGAATATTTTTTACTTCAATTACTGGTTGCCTTCTAGGATAATCGTAAGTGCCCAGCATGTCTGCCATGAATTCTTCCTCTTCTTTATCCATCATGAATTCTCCCTCTAAAATCATCTCAGAATAAGATGGAACGAACAAGTCTACACTATTACACTTTGAAATGGTTAGATTGCCATTTAAAAGAGAGTTAGCAATACTCATCTCATCGACACCATAGGGCACTTGGCAAGCAGCTGCCAAAGATACAGCTGGATGAACCCCTATCGCTATTGCCACCTCAAGGGGCTTTCTTGCTTGCTTTGATAATTTTAAGCATCTCCATAAATGCCTTCCTTCTACCACTCTTATGGCTAAATGCTCATCATCAAGAAGGAGCAGTCTATGTATGGATGCATTCTGAGTCTTTGTCTCTATATTTTTTGCAAAGACTACCCCTGATGTTATGTATCTTCCAGCATCCTTCTCATAGTGCTTGATTATTGGCAACTTGCTCAACTTCGGCTTATTTGAATATTCTTTAAATGGAGCATCTTCAAGGATTTTGGGATTCATAGGATCTGCTATTGATGAGGATATCTTTTCGTTAAGCTCATTTGAATTTATGCCAATGGCTGAACAAACTCTTTCCTTCGTATCGCATAAACCGCTAACTAAAGGATAGTCTGAATCTTTTATCTTCTCAAAGAATAAAACTGGACCTCTATCGAGCTTCTTCATTATGGCTGCTGCCTCGTATAAATAAGACACTTCTTTCTTTATTCTTATTATCTGACCACTTCTTTCCAGTATTTTTAGGAAACTCCTTTGATCTGATGAAACTATAGTTTTATCCAAACCACCACCCTATTGCATTAATGTTGTTCAAGTTTAATTTAAGACCTATATAAAAGTGATAAAGAATTTATGCTTAATCGATGGAAGATTATCCAACTTTGGAGATAAGAGTTGTACCTTACCAACGATGAAGAGAGAGCCCTTAAAGGAGAGTATGGAGAAGCCCTTGAGATAGGTTACAGAATACTATCTTCCATAGGTCGCTTAACAAATGCAAGTCATTTGATCGAAATCTCATCAGCCCATGTATCAGGAGTCTCATATTCAACTATTGGCGATTATGGTAAAGAATTTCTGGAGAGAATAAGCCTTAATGCTAAAGTTTCTGTCCCTACGACTGTAAACCCTGCTGGACTGGATTATCAAAATCCTTGTGATTTCAATGTTAATGATAATTATGTTTTAGAACAGATGAAGATAATCAAAGCCTATAAGAGATTAGGAGTGACTGATTCTTTTACGTGCACACCATACGAAGGGTTTTATCTACCATCAAAGGGTAGTCATGTTAGTTGGGCTGAAAGTTCAGCATCTGTCTATGCAAACTCTATTCTGAATTTAATGACTAATCGTGAGAGTGCTTTAAGTGCTCTAGCAAGTGCGATTACTGGCAAAACTCCTTACTCTGAGTTGCATATTGAAGAATTTAGAAAGCCAACTCTCTCAATTCAAATTAAAATCGATGATCTTTCTAACTCGGTAAAATTTGGCGTTTTGGGCTATTTTGCTGGAAAGATTACAAGAGGACCTGTGACCTTTCAGAACATAAAGAATCCAAATTCGTCTGAGGCTAAAGCTATCTGCGCCGCTATTGGGACTTCTGGAGCTTCTGGGATGTTCATGATAAATGAAAAAGTGGATAAAGTTGAGAGAGTAGATTTTACCGATAATGAGTTTAAGAATGTTTACGATGAACTTAACGATGCTGAAAAAGGAGATGCAATAATTTTAGGCTGCCCTCATCTTAATGTGAATGAGATAAATGAAATTTCTGAATCTATCAGGGATGGAAAATTCAGTAAAAAGTGCCTTATATTCTGCTCAAGAAGGACTTACGAAGAGGCAAGGAGAAAAGGCTATGCTGATAGAATCGAAAAAGCAGGGGGAAAGTTCATCTGCAATACTTGTGCTGTGTTCACACCTATAATCTCTAGCCTTGGAGTCGATAATATTTCTACCAATTCGTGCAAAGCAGCCCATTACATTAAAAGAGTCCATAAAGTAAGCATATTCCTTAAAGATTCTAATGAAATCATAAAGGAGAGTTGTAGATGATATGAAGGGAGTGTTTAGAGCGAGGGGGCTTGTTGATGGTTTAGGATGGGGAGAAGCATTGATCTCAAAATCTCCCATATCCTTTTTAGGAGGTGTAGACCCAGAACGAGGTAAGATCATAGATAAATCCCATGAACTTTTTGGATTGAGCATAGATGGAAAAGTCCTCATCTTCCCTTATAGCGTTGGTAGTAGTGTTGGAGCTTATGTGCTATACAAATTGAAGGAGAATGGCAAGGCTCCTTCTGCGATTATCAACTTAAAATCTGATAATGTTATCGTCTCTGGTTGTGCCATCGCTAAAATACCTCTCGTGGACATGGTTGAAGGTTTGTCTCTTATCAGAAAAGGAGATTTTCTTATGGTGAATGGAAGCAACGGTTCTGTAATAATATATTGAATAAGTTTTTATTTTATCATTAATGCTAGAATTCTATGGAACTAAAAATCTCGCCAGATTTAGCAGAGCGCTTCACTGGTTTACAAGCCCTTATAACCAGTATAAGAGGGATAAAAGTTGAGAAAAGCAATACTGATTTAGAAGTTTTCAAGGATAAGATCATAAAAGAAGTAAAAGAAAAGTATGATATTGAAAGATTGAAAGATGTACCAATTCTTAGGGCTTACAGAGATTTCTTCTGGAGAGTTGGCATAGACCCTACTAAGGTTAGACCTGCTGCTGAAGCGTTGATAAGAAGGATTCTTGGAGGCAAATCCATACCTAGCATAAACAATATTGTAGACGCTTATAATCTTGCATCAATAAAGACTGAGATAGCGTTAGCAGCCTTCGATGAAGATAAAATTCAAGGCGATTTGGTGATGAGATTTGCAAGAAAGGGAGAGAATTTCTTTGGTATAGGTATGAATGAGCCAAAAGAATTGCAAGGTGGGGAGATAGTAGTTTCAGACGATGTGAAGTTGGTGGCAATCTACCCATACAGGGATGCTGATGAATCTAAACTGAATGAGAAAACAAGAAATGTTTTACTGATGGTATGTGGTGTTCCTGGGATAAGCAAAGATAGTTTGATAAATGCTAAAAATATAGCAGTAGAATACATGACAAAATTTTGTGGTGGGATGGAAGTTTACTGAAATAATATCTACATAGAAACTTTAGTGGCATATCCCTCTCTACCAAAGAAAGCCTCAACAGCCTTTTCAACTCTTGATCTATGCTCTGATTGTGTGTATATTCTTATTATGTCCATGTATCCTGTAATGGCTCCTACTAAGGCAAGTTTCTTTATAGGAATGACTTCATAGCGCCTACCTTCCATAGTCTTGTAGACTAGAGTTATAGATGATAGAGATTGACGTGAGGATGTATAAGGCACAGAAGGCGTTGTTGGAACATCGAAGAATACCAGATCAGAATCAATCCCTGCTTCCTTAGCAATCTCTATCGCTATCTTATCTCTTATGCTCTTTTGGTTGAGAATTTTCTCTATGAACCTATCCTCTCTTTGAACTATCTTCTCAAAAACACACTTTATCAGCTTTCTATCTCTATATCCTATGGCAAGTTGCTTTGCTCTACTCAACTCTTTACTCTTGGGGTCTAAATCAACAAGCTTTGCAAGGGTCAATTCATCTGTAAGCTGAAGGTAATTTTTCAAATTACTAACATCTGTAAGTTTCAATTCATCATCAGCAAGGATTATAGATCGAGCCAGCATAGCCTGAGCAGCCCTTACCGTTTTATGAAAGTATACTGCTTTAAACATCTCATAACGGGCTATTGTAAAGGCTTCAAATGCATAAAGAGCTGCTTGATCTATAGCCAATTTCTCATCAACTATCTCAAATGAATCTATAAGCCTATGAACATCCACTCTACCATACTCTACACCAGTAAAGTAAGAATCTCGAAGTAGATAATCCATTATATCAACGCTCAAACCTCCTGCAATTATCTCGTTCATGAACTTAGGTTTCTTTGATGATAGTCCTAAAGCTAGTTCAGATATATCCTTAGAATCGAAGCCATTCTTCTCTATTATATCTTTGATCTCGGTTTCTTTTATGACCCTTTTCGAGATATCTTCATGAGTTATATTCCTCTTTTCTGTCAAGGCTTCTTCAAAAAGATGGGAGAAAGGACCATGACCAACATCATGTAGTAATGCTGATAGCCTCAACTCTTGAATATCATCATCAGTAACATTAATTTTTGATGAGAGAGAAGAGCCTGCTAAACCAGCAAGATACATCGCCCCTAAAGAATGCTCAAAGCGAGTGTGCTGAGCGCCAGCATACGTTAGATTTGCTCCTGCTAGTTGTCTAATCCTTCTCAATCTTTGAAAGATACTCGTATCTATTATTTCTCTCTCTACATCTGTTATGTGGATATATCCATGGACAGGGTCCCTTATCTCTGCTATAAACTTCAATTTGACATTAGTATCTGTGCTATGGCTATATATCCTTAAAGAATTAGAAGAGTAGGATTTTTCATATATAAATCATCAAAATTTTGATGCTCACTTCATCGTTAATTTCCAATATGAAAAAATTTTATAGGCTATAATCTTCGGAATATTTATCTTAAAGCTTTATCATAAATAAATCAAATGGGAGAAGTCTTTAGAGTCAAAGATATCATCAAAGGAAGAAGGAAGCTCATAGAACAAGCTCTCTATGACCTAAGCCCTAGTGTAAGAGATACTGTGATAAGCATCCTTGAATCATGGAAGGGAGAAGAATCTAGAGATCAGTTGATAAAAATACTTGGAAAAAAGAGCGTGGAAGATATCCTCAAATCTTTAGAATCCTAACTCTCTCAACAAGTCTAAGATTTGCTTATTTACAACATGAAGAGGATTTGCTCCATTTATTATGAATGTTTTACCGAAGGGATAATATTTTTGTAGATTAAGGAAGATTTTCCTAACTTTTTCCATAAAGGCAACATCCTCATAAAGGTCCTTTTCACTCTCAATTTTATCTACTCTTTTTATTGCTATCTCTGCAGGTAGGTCTATTACAAATGTGTAATCCTGCTTTATTATGTTCTTCTCTAAATCCAATATTCTCTTTACATCCAAATCATTAGCCTTCTGATAAGCAACGTTGCTCTCCAACCATCTTCTTGATAGAACTATATTCTTCGAACTAGCTTTTAACCAATCCACTATAGCATCGTTGTGCTGAGCCCTATCCAAAGACCATAGAATCCATGCGTAATCTTTTGATAATTCGCCCTTTATGATTATGTTTGATTCTCTCTTTAGGTAAGATGCTACCAGTGCTCCAAGGTTTGTATCGTAAGATGGTAAAGAGACTTTTTTCACTTTATGGGATGACTGTGTTAAATAGTTATATATTGATAATATTCCTTCAATCCCTTTTGGGTTAAAGCACTGGGTCTCTTTACCAGATTTGTCTATGCCACTCACAACTAGAAACTTTCCTAATACAGGCTTTAAAGGAGATACCAAATTCTTTACTCCCTTTACTATATCATTGAGGATTTTAACAGGAATGTTTTTACCCTCGATTCTTATCTCCCTCTCAAACAAAAGGAGGGAAATCTCTTCTTGTTTAACTTCCTCCTCTATCAACTTTAATAATCGTTGCAAATCCTTTGCTGAAACTTCTATGGACATCTTATGTCGTTCCATTAGTTAATAATGGTAGTATTAAAATTAATTTACATGTCTCTCTTTCCTTCTATGAAATCTATGAAGGCTATCTTTGCCTCATCAAAGGGCATCTGAACTGGAGGATGCTTAAAGCAGTAGGCAGATAAGCTTATCAAGGGTCCGCTAACATTTCTCATCAAGGCTATCTTCGTACCTCTGATTGCATCTATCATCACTCCTGCACTATTGGGAGCATCTACAACACTCAGCTTGACATCCATAGTAACAGGAGAATTACCAAAGTATCTTCCTTTTATCCAAATGTAACATATCTTTTCGTTTCTTAAGAATCCAACGTAATCGCTGGGCCCAATCCTTGTTGGAACTTGATAAGGAACCATTGCTCTGACTGCGCTAGTCTTACTTTCTCTCTTATCTATCAATCTCTCCTCTTCTAACATGTTGAGAAAGTCAGTATCTCCTCCAATGTTCAATTGATAAGTTTCATCGACTTTTACACCCCTATCCACTAGCAATTTTATCAAAGTCTTATGAAGAACAGTGGCTCCTATCTGGCTCATGACATCATCGCCTGCCACTGGTAATCCATAATCACAGAATCTTGACTGCCAATCAGGGTTTGATGCTATGAAGACTGGCATAGCGTTTATGAATGCAGTTCCTGCTTTTAGAGCCTGCTCTGCATAAAAGTGAGTGGCTTTTACACTTCCTACTGGAACATAATTAACAACTATATCTGCCCCACTATCCTTTATTACAGATGCAACATCCACAGAATCCTTGTCAGATACTTTTATTACGTCTCGCACATACTTTCCTATCCCGTCTATGACTGCTCCTTTCTCAACTCTAACTCCTAGTTTAGGAACATCAGATATTCTTATGGTATTGTTTGGATATTCATAGATGGCTTCACCCAAATCCTTGCCTACTTTGTTTTCATCAACATCAAAAGCAGCTACAAACTCTATATCATAAGGCTTTAAACCTCCTAGATCATACTTTGCTAGACCTATAGCCTCATCTGGATTAGATTTCTTATAGTAATGAACTCCTTGTACTAATGCTGAAGCACAGTTGCCTACTCCAACTATAGCTACCTTGGCCTTCATATCCTTTAACTCTATTCATAGATTATAATAACCTTTACTTAATTAGATAGCATCATAGAAAATTTTTTCATATTGGAAATTAACAATGAAGTGAGCATCAAAATTTTGATGATTTATATATGAAAATATAACTGATAATTGTAACAAATTATGAACAAATTACCCTATTTATCTCAACCAAATTAGATAAAGGATCTTTTGATTCTATTATTGCTCTCCCAACTATTATGAAATCAGCCCCTGCCTTAACTGCTCTTATAGCATCTCCACCTTGAACTCCGATTCCAGGAGAGAATATCAATAACTTTCCTTTCACTTTTGATGCTATCGATGATAGTATTTGTAAATTCGTGGCTCCTACAACTATCCCATCTGCATTCCAATCAATGGCTCTTTTAACAAATAAAACATAAACCTTCTCTTGCCTTAAATTCTGGTTAATAACTGTCAATCCATAGCCTTCTTTTGAACCCTTATGGCTCATATACGCTAATAGTATTGTTCCTTTATTCATATCATGGGCTCTCTTTATTACAGGCTCAAGTCCCTCTTCATAACCAATGAATGGATTAGCGATGATAGCATCAAAGCCTGCTCTCCACAGATAATCACAAGCTACCAAATTTGTTGATGCTATATCATTGAGCTTTAAGTCAGCTATGACTTGTAATCCATGATCATGAGCATTATTGACTATTCTTTTGACATCTGTGAAAAGGTTCAAAGGTAAAAGAAGATGGTAGTTTAGCTTCACTGCAGCAACATGAGGTGATATTTTGTTCAATAATGATAAAGCTCTCTCCATCAATTGAGACCTTTCATAAGCAACTATGTCAAGGGCTAAGACTATTTTGCTAGAACGCTCTTTGGATGAAGTTATGATTCTATCTGCAAAGCTTTTTTCTTTCATTTCTCTAATTCTACCAAAGGATGTTTTCTCGCCAATTTTATTGTCTTGATGTAAATGTTTCCATGTTCATCAACTCTATTCGTAAAACCAACCTCTCCAACTTTTGAAGCAGAGTATTTGAGGAAGTTGTAGGCTGGCATTTCCTGTAAAACTGTGTAGAAGAAGATAGAATTCTCATCAATTTCGTCTATACGAGTGAAGGCTCCTATGACGTTGCTATCATCGGATTTGAATGAGAAGAGGGGTAAAGGTGGCTCTTCAAACAGAACCTTATAAGAACTTACTTTTGCTAAGCTAGCCAAATCTCTGACTTGAATTGAGAGGGATTTTTCCATTTTATCTTTGATGGACTCAAATCCTTTCTGAAAGAGCTTTGGAAGCTTTTCCAGATGTATCACTGGCGCATAAATATATGCAGGGAAGAGAGGAGAATCTACTGAGATAGTCTCTTCAATGCCTCCAGAGTTCTTGTAGCCAAGAAACTGCTTTTCTTCCTTTGCTTTAACGTAATAGAATATAGGTCTTCCCATAAATATGTCCAACTGAGTAGAGAGATAAATTTCATTATCATAATGAAAAGAGAAGATAGGTATGGGCATCTTCTCAAAGGCGCAGGTTAACCTTGCCAAGTCTTTTAAATCTAAAAGCTCGACAAAGCAAGGAGGCTTTATCCTTTTTAGCCCTACCTTAGTAGACATAGTTATTGTTAAAAACTCTCTATATTAATACATTTACTAACATGAATGGTTTAGAATAGGATTTGAGGGTGAGCAATTGAAGATAACTGTGGGATGCTGTGGTAATGCTGGTTTGAGCCTCAGAGATTATTCTGAAAAATTTGAAGCAATAGAGATTCAATCGACCTTTTACAGATTACCATCGATAAATACAGCAGAGAATTGGCGCCAGCAAGTTAGAAAAGATTTCATATTCACTATGAAAGCCTTTCAAGGAATAACTCACCCAATAAATAGCCCTACTTGGAGAAAGGCTGGTAGCCAAAAGCCTATAGAAAAGGTTGAGAATTATGGTCATCTAAAGCCCAATGAGCAGAACTTTGAATGCTGGATTAATACTGTCAAGATCTGTAAAGCATTAAAGGCTAAAGTTTGCGTTGTTCAACTTCCACCATCCTTTATATGCAATGAGGAAAATGCCAAGAATATTGTAGAATTCTTCAAAAATGTTGAGAAGCCTTTTGCTGTAGCGATAGAATTAAGGCATAGATCATGGGATGAAAATCAAGGGATGCTGGAGAAATCGTTAAAAGAAATAGAAGCTATCCATGTTGTAGACCCTTTAGTAAAGAAGCCTTTTCTGAAGAACAAAAAAGGTTATTATCGTTTGCATGGCTTGAGCAAAAGGCTCGATTATAGATATCAGTATCGTGATGATGAACTTCTTAAGCTTTTAGAGGAAATCAAGAGAATAGGTTGCCAAGATAATTTTGTCATGTTCAACAATTTATCTATGCGTGAAGATGCTATAAGGTTTAAAGAGTTAGTAGAAGACGGATTTGTATCAGCCCTTGAAGGAAAGAATCTAGAAGATAGGTTAAGAATAATTCTAAAAGGAATAAGATTTCCTATCAAGGCAAAAGAGCTATCTGATAAGAGGGGCTATCTTTTGATAAGAGTTAATAGTAAGACTTTTACTCTTTCTGAAGTCATAAAAATGATAAGTTCTAAAGAATTCAATTCGTTTGATGAATTATTGAATTTAATGAAGGCGAGTCTATTTGAAAAGTAAGAGAGTTGATAAAGCAAGGGCTTTGATAAATAGCGCCATTAGGATAAACGATGAAGCTATTATGATATTCTCAAAAAGCAGTAATCCAATGAATATAGCTGATATGGTATGGGAAGCATACAGTAAATTAGAGCATGCCATAATTCTTCTTAAGCTTGATCTCGGCGTTGAATTCAGCCAAAGGCAAGAGTCTTTAGAAGACCCTTCCGATGTTGGAGGATTGTTAGTTAAAGCATCAGATAATTTAGTCAACGCTCTTAACAAGATGGATTCTGATCTTCATGAAGTTCTTATGAATTCAAGATCGGCTAGAGATGCACTGAAATTGGCTTTATTTCAAATTGAGAAGGGTAATCTTTAACCTTCCTTTTCTTCAACCTTTAATCCAACGAGCCTAAATTCATCTTCTTTTACCAATACTCTATGATTCTTCCTTAATTCATTTATGTGAAGATATCTTTTGAGATAAGCCTTTAAGAGGCTCTTCTTCAGCTTAACCTTTGATTTTGTATCATCAAGAATTATCGTGCTCCCTTCTATGGATGGCTTGATCATCAATCTTTTCTCTAAGAAAGCTGCCAGATCTTCACTTTTGTCTTTTAGGTCTCCTAGCTCTATCTTTACCATACCTTAGCATTAAAAAGGAGTCCATTAATATGCATTCTTATTATTTCCTCGCCAGTTTATCCCTTTTTTCTATGGCGTCATTTTTCTTTTGTATTCTGGTATTTTTCTCTTATTTTGGCATCAGCCATTTTTGCAATCATAGCATTTGAGATCAATACATATTTTACTCCTTTAAGATCTGCCAAATCTGCTGATTTTAGATCTTGAGTCACGAGCAACAAGTTGTTATTCTTTGCATAATCTATTATGTCCTTGTCTTTTGCTCCTTGTAACCCTACATCTTGGACGGTAAGCACATCCCAACCTAGAGTCTCAAAATACTCTTTAAGACCTGAGTACATTTCATCGAGTAGAAGTTTCAAAATTCATCATCCCTTCAATTTTGTTTTTTAACATTGCTGACTTGAACATATTTAACTTTCTATTTTACCTTTAATTACTAGCAAATCAAAAGCGATGGCGATAAAGATGCCTGCAATGGTAATAGTTGGTGGCTTCTTCGGTGATGAAGGAAAGGGTAAGATAATCTCTTATTTGGCAATGAAGGACAATCCTTCTGCAACGGTTAGAGGTGGAGTCGGTCCAAACGCTGGTCATACTGTAGTTTATGAAGGAAAATCTTACAAGCTTAGGATGCTTCCAAGTGCAATATTGAACAAGCAAACAAAATTGATGATAGGCGCTGGGGTATTGGTAAATCCCGATGTGTTATTAGATGAGATAAAGACCTTTAATGCTGGATCAAGAGTTTTAATAGATTCACAATGTGCGATAATAGAGAATATTCATATAGAGCGTGACAGAGGGGGCTATCTGAAGGAAAGAATTGGCACTACAGGCTCTGGAACTGGTCCAGCAAATTCTGACAGAGTTTTAAGAATAGCAAAGATAGCTAAGGATATTGATTCTTTGAAGGATTATGTTGGAGATGTGGCTTTTGAAGTAAATAAATTGATAGACGATGGAGCGTTGATAATACTAGAAGGAACTCAGGGCACTTTTCTGTCCCTTTATCATGGAACTTATCCTTATGTTACATCTAAGGATGTGACTGCATCTGCTATATGCTCAGATATTGGAATAGGACCTAAGAAGGTAGAAGATGTTCTAATTGTCTTTAAATCCTATGTCACTAGAGTTGGAGAAGGATTTTTACCTGGAGAACTCAGCGAAGAAGAGACAATTAAGAGAGGATGGAGAGAGGTAGCCACTGTTACTGGTAGAGTGAGAAGATCAGCTCCATTTAACTTCGAACTGGCAAAGAGGGCTGTTATGCTGAACAGTGCAACCCAGATTGCTTTGACAAAATTGGATGTAATCTTCCCTGATGCTAGAGGTAAAACTAGCTTTGAAGCCTTGCCAAAAGACGCTAAGAAGTTCATCGAAGATATCGAGAATTCATTAAAAGTGCCTTTATCGATAATCAGCACTGGACCAGAAGTCTTCGATACCATCGATAGAAGAAGTCAATTAAGAATCATGGCTTGATAGGAGAAGCAAAATGAATTAAAGCTCTTGAACCTAATACATTCTCAATTTTTGATATAAAGTGCCTAGCGGATTCTTCATCTGTTGCTGACAGTATTATCACAGCATCAAAGGAGCCTATGAGCATATATGCAGATATGATTTCAATTCCTGGCTCTACATCTGAAAAAATTAGCCTCTTTATCAAACCTGATAAAGCATCAGACTTGCCTACTCCTGCTTTTAATATGGCAGCGATTAGCATCCAATCACCTTAACTTTATCAAATGGAAAGTTATTGATATAATCGTTTATAGTTATCCCTTGATTTTATTATTGAGCATAGTTGAGCCTACCCTTAGGTAAGATTCCGAAAGAGATTCTTGAGAAATATATTCTGAAATTAACTGGAGAAAGATCGAAGAATGTTGTTCAAGGTCCAAAGTTTGGGATAGATTTCGCTGTGATAAAGCTTGATGAAGGTTATATGATAGTATCCTCTGACCCAGTTACAGGAGCAGAAAAAGAAGTAGGATGGTATGCTGTAAATGTTAGCGCTAATGATGTTGCCACTAGTGGTTCAAAGCCAATGTATTTAGAATCTGTTATACTTTTACCTCAAAAAAGCAAGGCTGAAGATGTTGTAAGCATATCTAAGCAGATCCATAGAGCATCAAAAGCGTTAGGAATATCCATAATCGGAGGGCATGCAGAACTTACCCCAAAGTTAGAGCGTAAAATAGTCATAACTACAGCCTTTGGTCTAGCAAAAAGGTATGTTACAGCAGCAGATGCAAAAGAAAATGATGCTATACTGATGACAAAGACAGCAGGAATAGAAGGAACCTCTATACTAGCAGATGTTTTCAAAGAGAGATTATCAAAATTAGGAGATAAATTAATTATGAAGGCTTTAAGAATGATGAGAAGGATAAGTGTAGTAAAGGAAGCATTAAAGGCCTTCGATACTGGTTTTGTTCATGCTATGCATGATGCAACAGAAGGAGGAGTCTTGGGTGGGATTTATGAGATGAGTATAGCATCAAAGCTAGGATTTTTGGTTTATGAGAATGCTATTCCAGTAGCACTAGAAACCAACATGATTTGTAAAGCCCTTAGCATAAATCCATTAAAACTGATAAGCTCTGGAGTCTTGCTTTTATCTGTAGATCCTTATGGAGTCGATTTAGTATGTAATGAACTAAGGAGGATAGGAGTTCGAGTTAGTCAAATAGGGCGTTTCAAAAAAGGCAAGAGAATATTCATAAAGAAAGATGGTTCAGAGAATATAATAAAAGAAAGCGTGGTAGATGAACTTTGGAAACTTTTAGGTGAATAATAATCAAATTTATTTGCCAAACCTTCTAATCCTCCTTTGATAAGTCCTTACTGCTCTCATCAGATCGATCTTTCTAAACTCAGGCCAGAATACGTCAAGGAAAACAAGCTCAGAGTAGGCACTCTGCCAAAGTAAAAATCCGCTTAGCCTCTCCTCGCCAGAAGTTCTTATGATCAAGTCAGGTTCTGGGTATGGAAGATGTGAAGTGTAAAGATGTTCCTCAACAGTCTTAGAAGTTATCTCCGATAGACTTAGCTCTTTATTCTTTACCTTTTCAGCTATGCCCTTTACTACGTCAACTATTTCCAGTCTTCCACCGTAAGCAATGGCAATGTTAAGAAAATATTCGTCATAATCTTCGGTGGCTTTTTCTATTTTGGCTAAAAGTTCTTTTATCGAATCAGGGAGTAATTCTATCTTTCCTAAGGCCTTCACACGAATGCGATACTTGTGTATGCGCCCATCTTGTGTCAACTCTTTTAGCTTTTCTTCGATAAGAGTTAAGAGCTCTTTAACTTCTTCAGGTGATCTTTGAAGGTTCTCTACTGATAGAACATATAACGTCAAAGTCTTAATACCCAGTTCTTTGCACCATTCCAGCAATTTCTCAGCCTTTTTAGCTCCAAACCAGTGTCCTATCCACCTTGGGTAAGAGTTGGCTTCAGCCCATCTTCTGTTTCCATCCAGTATTATGCCAATGTGCTTAGGAGCTTCAGCCTTGCTTATTTGATTGCTCAGGTATTTTTCGTAAATCTTATAGACTCCTGCTATTCTCAGTAATGAATCGAGCAATTTAGACTCCTTCTGCCACCTTCTTATGAGAACGGATGTATCGATAGGCTATGATTGCCACTATCGAAGTAGCCCCGAGCCCTAACAATAGTTGTGATATGAGAGTAAGGGGGCTCTTACCAGGGTTTATCAGAATTTGAGAGAATTCAAGAAGAGGTATGTAGAGAAAAGCTAGTATTACGAAGGCTAATATTGTTCTCCATATCTTGATGCTTTTCCTTATCCAATGAAAGATCAAAGAGTAGCCAAAGTATATCGAGAGCCCTACCCAGATCAATGGAAGAGACCTTTCTATGAACGAACCTAAGAAAAGTGGGATAGTCTCCTTTCCTATACTGAAGTGAAGACCCTGATAAAAGGCTACGGATATTACCAAAAGGGTTGCTATTATAGAAAACAATCTGATATATGAGGACATTTTCTTCATATGCCTTATCGCTACAATATATTTGAACAAGTTAAAGCCCCATGCAATCAAAACTATGCCTAGGACTATCAAAACAACTTGAATAGCAAGTTGAATCAAATTAAAGATGCTGAGCAAGCCAATGGCAAGGAATAGCAAGCCTGGAATTCCTAGGGAAAATTTAGAGTACCTAGAATCTGTGAAGAGCATTCTAAAATATCGCCCAAGAACAGCGTAAGATTCCTCTACTCCTCCACTGTGCTTTATTACAACCCTTCTGATAGATATTACTGGTATAGTACTCATCAATATTGGTAAAACCTCTCTATCTTCATAACCATCTGATACTAATACAACTCCATTTGCATTGAATTCGCCCATTACTTTCATCAATTCAGTCCTTAATTTTTGATCGGCTACAACTCCTCCTTCATAAGATCCAGCTATAACTGCCACTTCACACTCGTTCTTCTTTCTCAAAAGCTCATCGTATAGCTTCACTGCCGCAAAGATGGCATTGGCATCGGCTTCCTCAGGGTCTGCGATGGCTAACTTCTTGGCAGCTTCTATACAGTTATCTTTTCCAATTATGGGCGTGTTGACTTTTGCCTTAACCCCTATATCATCGTCTCTATCCACACCTAGTACAAGTAGCCTAGAAGGCTTATGCTCCGCGCTCAACTCTCTGCATTAATAAAGATCATGAGTATTACTTAAATTATTCATCCCTATCCTCTAATAAAATCTTGAATTCGTCCCAGCTCAAGCTCTTTCCTTTTGTGAGTCTGTCTTTCGCCTTTGATCGAGCCTCTTCTAGCAAGCTCTTTTCTTTCGCCTTAATGGAAGCTTCCTCATCCATTCTTTTCTTCTGTAAGATTTTGCTCTTGCTCTCTTTTAGCTTGGACAATTCAGCGTCTGTGTTGTCTAAATTCTTTTTGATTTCATCTATATCTTGCTTTATCTCTCTATCTTCTTGCATTAGTTGATGCTTAACCATAAAGATGTTGTGCAAAGCTTCTTTTTGAGTTCTCAACTTTGTTATGGCTGATTTCTTTATCTCCCTCATTCCATCTAATTCGTCCTTGAGGGATTTTGCCTCGACCAAAAGCCCATTCAATTCTTGTCTAGTCTTGTAAGCTTTCTCCCAGAGATGAAGCTTAATCTCAAGCTTTTTTATGTATTCTACTAATCTCTTCTCCTCTTCTCTTGATAGACGCTCCGTTTGAAGCCTCCACTCTATATGATCCAGATCTTTCTTAAGAGCTCTCCCAGACTCGTGAGGGACCTCCTTCTCGAATTTTCTTAAGACCTTCTCTATCTCTTTGGCCTTCATTTCTATATCGGCTATCTTTGATAAAATGTATTTGTGGGAATCTCTAAGCTGCCCCATCAATAAGTATTGCTCTGAAACGGCTTTCCTCCCTTCTATCAGCTTATTCGTTATTCCCTTGATTTCATCTCTTAACTCGCGCCTTCTTTGGCTTAGCTTCTTTAGCTCATTGACCAGACTTGATCTGTAGGCAATTAATGAAGAAATCTTCTGTTCGATCTGATCGAGATTTTCATCCATTTTATTCACCGACATTATGACTAAGAATGACTCTTACATCTACAGCTACAAGCCCAGATGGATAAACCAAAATAGGATTTAAGTCGAGCTGATCTATTTCATCTATATTCATTATCAATTCAGATACTTTCACTATGGAATCAGCTATGGTATCTATGTCTAATCTTGGAGAGCCTCTGTATCCAAGCAATAGAGGATAGCCCTTTATCTCCTTAATCATCTCATTGGCATCATCCTTATCGACAGGGGCTATTCTAAAGGATACATCTTTAAGAATCTCTATGAAGATGCCGCCAAGACCAAACATTACTGCTGGGCCAAACTGTTTATCTCTTAAAGCTCCTATTACAACTTCTGTTGCTGATGGAACCATCTTCTGAACCATTATCCCAGAAATCCTTGCTTTAGGGGCTTTTTCGCGCACACTTTTTTGGATTTCTTTAAACTTCTCTGAAACTTGATCTTGGTTAAGTATATTTAACTTCACTCCTCCTATATCGCTCTTATGAATTATGTCTTGGGATACAACCTTTAGAACTACAGGATAGCCTAGAGCCTGGGCTATCTTTTGAGCCTCTTCTATGGAATTCGATAGATAAAAGCTCGGTGTTGGAATTCCTATCATAGCCATCAAAGCCATAGCCTCAGGTTCAAGCAGTGAATACCTTCCAGTTGATAGAGCATTTTTTATCAGTTCTTTAGCCTTCTCAAACTGTATTTTCATCTCTAAACTTACTCCTTAATACCATAATGAAGTCTAAAAGATCAAGAATGAGAGTAATCTTTACAAGCGCTTAAAAAGTTTTTTACCAATTTTGGTTGATAGGCAAAATGCATGTGCATGTAAGATGCCAATGCTTTATGTTCGAGCCAAGCATCGTGCTTGCCGTCTATCCCCATACCTATTCTCATTCTATAGGCGAACCTTGCATCTTTTGGTATCTCTAAAATCTTTGAGTAATGGAACTCATGCCCCTTTAGCAAATCATTAACCTTGGATAGAGGATTATCAACAATCACGTCAGCAAGAGTATAGTTCAGAGTTAGACCTCTTGTCATAACAGTCCTTGAATTTAATAACCCAACCATTTTGTAAGATCGATTTTCGAAATCTGTTATAGAATCAGTGAGATACATTAACCCTCCACATTCAGCATAAATAGGCATTTCGTCTTCAGCTACCTTCTTTATGCTCTTTAGCATACTTGTATTGGCTCCTAGCCTTTCTGGGAGCATTTCAGGGAAGCCTCCTCCTATGTAAAGACCGCTCACATCTGATGGTACTTCTTTATCCTTTATCGTGTCAAAGAATCTTATATCAGCACCATAAGCCCTTAAAATATCAAGATTGTCTTGATAGTAGAAGTTGAAGGATTCATCAAGGGCAACACCTACTGCTAAATTCTTCTTATATGGGTGCTTAGGATAGACTTTATTACTTGATTTAGGAAGATCCTCTGCAGATCTTGCTATATCTATTATTCTATCCACGTCCACATTCTCTTCTATAAAATTTGTGAGCAGATTTAGAAAGGGTTTTGGATGAGCCCTCTCACGTTGAGGGATCAAGCCAAGGTGCCTCTCTTGCATTTCTATATCTTTATTACGAGGAAGAGCCCCGATGACAGGAAGTTTCGTTACAGAATTGATGGCTTTTTTACACCAATCTATATGCTTCTTACTACTAACTTCATTCAAGATGAAGCCAGATAGCCTGACATTTCGATCATACTTCTCATATCCTAGAGCTATAGGAGCTACAGACTTTGCCATTCCATGAACGTTTATCACAAGTATGACTGGGCTTTTCAGAAGCTTTGCTATGTGGGCTGTGCTACCATTCTCATTACTCTCATCGAAGCCATCGAATAGACCCATCACTCCTTCTATAACAGCTATATCAACATCTTGTGTTGCTCTTTGAAATATCTCTAAAATGCCATTTGGGTGCACCATCCACGCATCAAGGTTTCGAGACGGTCTGTTCAGCATTATTGAATGGTGGCTTGGGTCTATATAGTCAGGACCTATCTTAAAGGCTTGAACCTTTAGACCTCTCCTTTTAAGAGCCCCCATTAGACCTACTGAAACGCTGGTCTTTCCAGCCCCACTGTAGGGACCTGCTATTGTTATTCTAGGAAGATTCATCTTTCGAACCTCAATATATTGATAAATTTAAGGTTAACATTGCATAGAATTTTCTTTGTAAACTATCGATTACACATGATTAACCTCATCAATCAAATCTTTCTTAAAGTTTCTAAGGCTGCTGCCTTTGCACCAAGTTTTGCAGATTTCTCATCATCTGCACTTCCTATTATGATAGAATCTCCCTCTTTTGGTTTTAGCTTTTTTATCAGCATTTTACGGATTTCAGGTGAATCTTTGAAGGCATCTTCTGGAGATCCTGGTATGACGAGCTTTCCTTTGGTGTAAATTATTGTTGTAGCTCCCAAAGCCCCTGCCTTTATGGCTGCATCTCTTTGCTCTATTCCATATCCTATCATCTTGGCAGAATTTTTGACTAATATTGCTATGTTAAATTTACCCAGTGTATATGGAGATGGCGGAATTTCCAATTCTTCCGATACTCTTGAACTTAAGTCTAAGAATATCTCTTTGCCAAAATTGGTCAGTACACAGCCAGACTTTGTAGATTTTATTATTCTTTCTTTTTGCAAACGCTTTATCAAAGTTCGAGTTGCACCTTCTCCGAGTTCTAATATATTTGATAGTTTCATCCTTCCTATAGGCGCGCTAGAGCCTACCAACTCTATAACCATAAAAACATGAGCAGGTGTAAAAGAGGGAAAGGGTGCTGGCTCTATCTTTTTCGCAATTCTATCTATTATCTCTAAAGTTTTCATTTTATTACTTTCTACGATTTGGAATTACTTCCTTATATTAATGTTTTATTAATTTCATCAAGACAAAAGAGTCGTTCCATCGCTAATTTCTATAATAAGGCTATGAGGTAAGATGCCCTGTTCTTCTCAGTATCTCTCTAGCAACTATAAGGCCAGAAGTCGATGATTGAACTAAACCTCTAGTTATGCCTGCACCATCTCCAGCAGTGAACAGGTTTCTTATTTTAGTTTCAAGAACATTATTTAGCTCTAACCTTGATGAATAAAACTTCACTTCAACACCGTAAAGAAGGGTGTGCCTTGAATACACACCAGGGGCAATCTTATCAAGAGCATTTATCATTTCTTTAACGTCCATCAAATATCGCCCTGGCAAGGCAAAGCTCAGGTCCCCCGGCTTAGCATCTCCCAAAGTAGGCTTTACTACACTTCTTTCCATTCTCTCTTGTGTAGACCTTCTACCTACTTCAAGGTCTCCAAGCCTCTGCACTATTACACCACCAACTAGCAAGTTGGCAAGTTTTGCTATGTATTTCCCATAGGCAACAGGCTCCTTAAAGGGCTCTGTAAAAGACGTGCTTACGAGAACGGCAAAATTCGTGTTTTCAGAAGTTTTCTCCTCATAGCTATGACCGTTTACAGTTATAACATCATCTAAATGCTCGGTTACCACGTATCCTCTAGGACAGACACAAAAAGTTCTAACCTTATCGTCGAAGGATTTAGAATAATAGACAAACTTAGGTTCATAAAGAACATCTGTCAAGTGGTTCATTACAACTGCTGGAACTTCAATTCTTACTCCTATATCCACAGGGTTGTTGATGGTTTTCAAGCCAAGCCTATTTGCCTCTTGTCTAAGCCACTCTGCTCCACTTCTCCCAGGGGCTACTACCACATACTTTGCAAGAATCTCTTCTCCATCAACCATTCTTACACCTTTCACTTCTTCTCCTTGAACCAAAAGATTACTCACAGTTTTCTCCATCATTATCTCCACCTTGCCGTCTATAGTTTTTCTCATCTTCTTCAGCAATTCGGGGCATTGATCGGTCCCTAGGTGTCTTACCTTGCTTGGAATCAGCCTTAACTCAGCCATGGCAGCCTTCCTTGATATATTGGAGATAGCATCTTCGTCGTCTCCATAAATTTTAGCAGGAGCACCATACTTGATGTAAATATTTTCAACTTCTTGCATAAGCTCGGTAAGCCTCTTCCCACTTACATAATCCTTCAACCATCCTCCAGTTTCTGTAGAAAATGTCAGCTTACCATCGCTGAAGGCTCCTGCCCCTCCCCAGCCAAAAAGAATGGACTTAGAGCGAGTGCGTTCGAATATGTCCTTTCCTCTATCCAAAACTAATACCCTTAAATCTGATCTTTCACAAAGCTCAAGGGCAGTGAAGATGCCTGCTGGACCTGCACCAAAGATGATTACGTCATAGCCTTTGGGATGAGACATCTATTCTTACCTTTAAATTTGCGTTTTACTATGCTTTTAAGATTTTCTTTTTTAACTATTACTAACCCTTTACTCTCATTATCTTGCTCTTCCCTAAAACTTTCCAATACTCTACTTCATTCCCTGGGGATAATTTTTCCCTAATTTCAGGCTCTTCAGGCTTTGGAGCCTCAAAAACCTCAAAAGTTTCAAGGTCCATGATTTGAACCTTGTCTGGCATTATAGATATTATCTGCCCTCCTCTTTTCTCTACTATAGGTACTTGAACCATGCTGTCGACAGGAGATACTATGCTTCTCTTTACATTGTCAAACAATCCTATGGCTACAACTCTTGCCTTTGCAGAACCATGCTTTCCTGGTTTGGATTTATCATAAGATACTATCCTACAAGCTTCGTTATCGATTATTATATACGATCCTTCTTTCAAGCTACCAAGATCGACAGGCTTGCTCAACCCTAACTCCTCATGATTTTGACCATCAAAGTGGTATATAAGGTAACTATTTTTTGAATTTTACTTATAGGCTACTAAAATCACGTTAAGCTCTTTTTCTAACTTCTGTATTTTTGCTAAAGCTTCTTTGGAAAGGCTTGCAATAGTTGGAGCCTTCTCAACAGCCAGAAGATACACATTTCCTAATTCCTTCTCAAGAGCCTGAATCTTCTTCAATTGAGATTCAGTTAGACGAGCATACCTAATACCTGCCAATAAACCACCTCTATATCACAAAAGCCTTCTCAATATATTAGCGTTTAGTTTATATTTTTATGAGTTGTCGGCTCTCATAATCTCATTACAGTACTCAGATTTTCCTTGCACTCTTCAAACTTCTTTTAACCCGTTATATTTAATTCCATCTTCAAATAAAATGAACTTGAATGGCTTCGATTCAAGGCGATAGAGCTTTAGTTATATCCTCTGGTGGAAAGGATTCTACTCTGGCTCTTCATAAAGCATGGGCTCTAGGATTAAGGATTGTAGGAATTGTCACAATGCTACCAGAAGACCCTTATAGCATGTTATATCATACTCATAACGTTAAGCATGTAAAAAAGATAGCTGAGAGCATCGGTATAGATTGGTATGGATTTGAAGCGAAAAAAGAAGATGAAGAAGGTTCTTTAGAGAGAGCCCTTAAGAAATTAAAGGCTGATCTGCTCATAAGTGGAGGCATAGCGTCGAATTACCAGAAGGATAGATTCGATAAGATCGCTGAATCTGTTAATATGAGACATTTGGCGCCTCTTTGGAATATGAAACCTAGCGATGTTCTTGAAGAAATAATATCAATGGGAATGGATGTTATGATAGTTGCTGTAGCAGCCTACGGGTTGAATGAGAGTTGGCTAGGAAGGCATTTAACTAAGCAGAGCGTTGATGAACTGTTAAGATTGTCAGAAAAGTATCATTTTAACCCTACAGGCGAAGGAGGGGATTATGATTCATTTGTATTGGATGCACCACTTTATAAGAAAAGGCTGATGCCTTTAAAGGTTATAAAAAGATGGGAGAAAGATTCTGGCGCTATTGAAATTCAAGAATTGATGATGGTGGACAAAGGGTGATAAGATGCTAGATAGGTTAAAGGAAGGATTGCAGGCAGCAATAAGGAGGATTTTATCAGCAAGCACTGTGGATGAGCAATTAATAAAAGAATTCGTAAAAGACGCTCAAAGGGCTTTATTACAAGCCGATGTCAATGTAAAACTAGTTCTTGAACTATCATCTAAGATAGAGAAAAGAGCCCTTCAAGAGAACCCTCCTCCAGGCTTATCAAGAAAGGATTACATAATAAAAATCCTATATGATGAACTAACGAATATATTGGGCACTGAGAGCAAGTTAGAGCTTCCAACCAACAGAGTTAATGTGATCTTGCTCGTTGGCATTCAAGGCTCTGGTAAGACTTTGGTTTCAGCAAAGTTGGCAAGATACCTTCAGAAGAAAGGATACAAAGTAGGTTTAGTATGTGCAGACACTTTTCGGCCTGGTGCTCTTGTTCAATTAAGAACTTATGCAAAGGATATAGGAATAGAAGTCTTTGGGGATGAAAAGTTCAATGACTCGATAAAAGTTGCCAGTGAAGGATTAAAGTATTTTGAAGATAAGAAGAATGTCATAATCGTAGATACAGCTGGAAGGCACAAAGAGGAGAAGGGTCTTTTAGAGGAGATGAAGCAAATATCAAGTGAAATAAACCCTGATTTGACATTACTTGTGATTGATGGAACTATAGGACAGCAGTGCTACGCTCAGTCTGAAGCCTTTCATAAAGCAGTTCCTGTTGGAGGGATAATAGTAACGAAGTTGGATGGTGCAGCCAAAGGCGGTGGTGCTTTAGCAGCTGCTGCAGCCACTGGAGCGAAGATACTATTCATAGGAACAGGAGAAAGAGTTGACGATCTAGAGGCTTTTTCTCCAACAAGGTTTGTTGGCAGGCTTTTAGGATTAGGGGATATAAAAGCCCTTATAGAAAGAGCAAAAGAGCTAGAGATAGAGGCTGATGAGAAGAAGGTTCAAAGGATAATTTCTGGCAAGATGACAATAGACGATCTTTACTATCAACTTGAGCAAGTGAAGAAGATGGGTTCATTAAGAAAGGTTCTAGACCTGATCCCTGGTCTATCTTCATTGATTCCAAAAGAAGGTTTAGAAGAATTAGAGGCTAAGATGAAGAAGTGGAAAGTCATAATTCAATCCATGACGAAAGCTGAGAGAGAAAATCCTGAGATTCTTAATTCTTCAAGGATCAAGAGAATAGCCATGGGCTCTGGCGTGAGTGAAAAAGAAGTCAAGGAAATGCTGGCAAAGTATCGGCAGTCCAAAGCCATCATGAAGGCATCGAAGGGCAGAGAGATGAGGCAGTTATTAAAGAGAATGGCAACTCAACCTTCTTAATGATTTATGAAAGCATCGTATCCTGTCTTCTTTTTTATCATCTGAAGGATATCATTCTCACTTATTATGCTAGGATCGAATTCAACGAAAACTGTATCTAAAACGTAGTTTACCCTGACTCTCTCTATTCCTTTCACACGTCTAAGCGTTCTATCTAGAAGTAGAGAGCAAGAATAACAGTCCATGCCAACTATTCTAACTCTTATTCTTTGCTTTTCTTTTAAGTCAACCAATTCTAACTCAACATCATTCTGGCTTGAACCTTCTAAGGAAGAGAGTGTTCATCACTACTGTGAAGGAGCTCATGGCCATGGCTCCTGCAGCTATTATTGGGCTTATTATTCCTAGAGCAGCAGCAGGTATTAATGCAGTATTGTAGGCAAAGGCCCAAAACAGGTTTTGCTTTACTTTTGATAAGGTCTTTCTACTCAACTTAATAGCAGTGACTACATCCTTCAAATCATCCTTTATCAAGACTATCCCCCCAGTCTCTCTTGCAACATCTGTCCCACTCCCTACAGCTATCCCTAAGTCTGCCTGAGCCAAAGCTGGAGCATCGTTAATTCCATCTCCAACCATTGCTACAGACTTTCCTTCACTTTGAAGCTTCTTTATGACTTCAGACTTTTCTCCAGGCAAAACTTCAGCGATGACATTTTTTATGCCCAGCTGTTTTGCTACAGCCTCAGCTGTCCTTCTATTATCGCCAGATAGCATTATAACTTCCAAGCCTAATTTCTTAAGGCTTTCAATAGTCTCTTTCGCTTCTTTCTTTGGCAAGTCAGCAGCCGCTATCAAACCCATAACTCTTTGCTTAGAAGCTAGAATCATGACAGTCTTTCCTTCGTTTTCTAGCTTTTTGATTTGATCTTCATATTCTTGAACTTCTATTCCGTTTTGCACAATGAGTCTTCTATTGCCTAGAAGGTATTCATTTCCATTGTAAGTTATCTTCACACCATGCCCAGGAACTATCTCAAAGAATTCTGGGTCATTTATCTCAATCCCTTCTTCCTCAGCCTTTCTCATTATCGCTTCTCCCAAAGGATGTTCAGACCCCTTTTCAGCTATTGCCGCTATCTTGAGGATCTCTTCTTCTTTTGAGTTTGTTAGAGGAATCAAATCTGTTACAGAAGGCTCTCCTCTTGTCAGAGTGCCTGTTTTATCGAAGATTATCGTATTGATTTTGCGAGACCTTTCTAGATATTCAGCTCCTTTTATCAGAATTCCATTTTCTGCGCCCTTTCCTGTTCCTGTTACAAGGGCTATTGGGGTTGCAATGCCTAGAGCGCAAGGACAAGCTATTATTATCACGGCTATGAAAGCCAGCAAAGCAAAGCCAAAGGGTTTTCCAAGTAGAAGATACCAGCCTGCAAAGGCTCCTACTGCTACCAAGATTACTATTGGAACAAAATAAGAAGAAATTTTGTCAACTAATCTCTCAACAGGAGCCTTTGTGGATTGAGCCTCTTCTACAAGATTGATGATCTGAGACAAAGTAGTGTCTGCACCAACTTTTGTAGCCTTGAACTTCAATACTCCAGTCTTGTTCATCGTTGCTCCTATCACCTCATCACCAACCTTCTTCTCCACAGGAATGCTCTCCCCTGTTATCATCTTCTCATCAACAGAGGAATGACCTTCTATGACTTCCCCATCGACAGGTATCTTCTCCCCAGGCTTGACTAGAATAATATCTCCTACTATCACTTCTTCGACAGGGACTTGCTCCTCTTTCCCATTACGAATTATTGTTGCAAGACTAGGTTGCAGATCTAGAAGCCTTCTTACAGCTTCCGAAGCCTTTCCTTTCGCTATATGTTCAAGAGTCCTTCCAACTAGCACCAGAGCGATTATTAGCGCAGCCGTATCAAAATATACTTCTGAGCCGGGTAAAGAACCTGGAAAGAAAGTCACGATAGTGCTATAAAGCCAAGCTGTGCTTGTTCCTATTGCAATCAGAGAATCCATGTTAGCTGATCTATTTCTTATAGCATCTAAAGTGCCTCTGTAGAACCTTAGCCCTGCTATGAATTGAACTGGAGTAGCAAGAAGGAACTGCCATATCTGACCTGCGAAGATAGGAAAGTTCAACGGAGTAAAGGCTAGTAAGAATACTACAGCTCCAAAAATTATGGAAAATGATGTCAGTATCTTTAGGTTATGCAGTTCGATTTCTGGCTTAAGGAAGGTTTCCATACAATTTGTACTGCAGAAATAGTATTCTCTTCCTCTAACTTTTGCCTTAAGATTTGTTGTCTTCTCATTTACATACATGCCACATACGGGGTCTTTTGCTATCAGTTCCCACCTCAGTTTCGCTCAGAAATTTCGTAGCCCAAATCAGTTACGGCTTTCTTAATCTCTTTTATGCTGACTTTTGATGGATAGTAATCTATTTGAGCAGTCCAAAGTTTCATCTCTACATCCCTCACTCCTTCCAATTTCTTTAGGTTAGACTCTATATTGGATATGTGGCAGTCTATGCAACCCGTGTAGGGTATTGTGAGTGTTACTCTTTTGCTTCTTTCCATAGTTCCACTCATAGTCAATTAAATCCCCCTTCTAAATTATAATTATGATAATCTACCTTAAGAATTTATCACACTGCTGTAGCAAATTGGATTATTCGTTATAGCTAACTTATTAATTACTTTATTTCTAATAGTTTTGGCACTCTTAAGGTGTCTTGATGCCATCTATTGGAAAAAGGATAGCTAATCTGGCTGGAATTATACTTGCCGATTATCCATTATGTAATTGGTGCCTTGGAAGGCAGTTCCCGAGCATCAAAGGAGATAGTAATGAAGTTAAGGGCAGAGCGATAAGAGAAGAGGTCAAAGTGAAAGCAAAGAAAGGCTCATGCTTCATCTGCCAAGATTCAATGCACTCTTTAAAAGAAAATTCTGTCAAGATTTTAGAGCAATTAAAGGATTATGAGTTTGACGACTTTCTTATAGGCGCAAAACTTCCAAAAGACTTCATAGAAAGAGAAGACAGTCTAAGGGCGAAATTTAAGCTGAGAGGAGGAGAAGCGATAAAGAGCGAGATAACAAGAGAGATAGGTAAGATCATTGCTTCTAAGACTGGTAAAAGGGTCAACTTTCACAAGCCAGACATGACCATTTTGGTAAACCTTGTCTCTGGGGGGATCGATCTCAATCCTAAGCCCTTGTTCGTTTATGGTAGATACTTGAAGATGGTAAGAGGTTTTCCTCAAAAGCGTAGAAAGTGTAGAAATTGTAGAGGGAAAGGGTGCTCTGAGTGTGAATATACAGGATTTTCGAAAGAGCAAAGTGTTGAGCAAATTCTCGCTCAAAATCTAATAGAGAGATTTGGTGCTAAAGGAGCAAAGTTCACATGGGTAGGAGGGGAGAGTTCTGAGAGCCTTGTTCTGGGCAATGGTAGACCTTTCTACGCTGAAATAGTCAAGCCTAAGCTAAGGCATACAGATGAATCAGAGATGCTAGAAGAAAAAGAAAGTGGGATAATTCTTAAGAAGATAAAGATCATAGATGAGATTCCAAAAAGGAGTCCAAATTTCATGGTAAAAGTTTCTGCTCACATAAAATTCGATGAAGAAATAGATGAAGAAAAGCTATATACTCTTAAAGAGAAATTACAGAATTCTGAAGTTAAGGTAATACCTTTAAAGAAAAAGCCTTTCATGAAGAAGATATACGAATTTGACGTAGAGATGATAAATAAAAGGGAAGCAAAGGCTACATTCAAGTGTGATGGAGGACTCAATATAAAAAGGCTCATCAGCGGCTTTTATTCTAACGTAGGAAAAGATTTGTTAGAGATTACTCCTAATGTTTCTGAAGTAATAGGGATAAAAGCAGATTGTGATGCTTTTGATATACTGAATGTGGAAGTTTTAAATGAATAAGTTTAAGAAGGGTTCTTAAGATCAGCTTATGTATTAGAAGTTAAAGACTAGGTGTATAAATTGCCAAGGTCGAAAGGTTATAGACGCAAGACAAGAGGTTTACTGACTAAGAGGGAGGATAGAGGTCTGACATTTCTCCTTCATGACTATAAAGTAGGAGATAAAGTGGTCATAGACATAGATCCAAGCCAAGTCAAGGGCATGCCCCATAAACGTTATCAAGGTCTTGTAGGCACTGTAGAGGAAGTTAGGAGAAGGTCTTTAGTGATAAAGGTACCGGTTGGGAACAAAGTGAAAAAGATCATAGCTAGGTTGGAGCATGTGAAGCCACATTCATAGCATCATAGCATTAGAGTAAAAAGTTAAAATAAATCTAGCTAAGAAATAATAATGAATTTTTGGTGGTTTTGATTGCGTGAAGTCAAAAAAAGCGTAATTTCCATACCAGAAGTCAAGGAAATATTGGAGAAGATCGATGTAGAGAAAGCTGACCAGATACAAAAAAGGACTTTAGACTATGCATCAAAGTTCTCAAAGACTGAACCTGAAAAAGCAAGAAAAATGAGAGAGAGGCTAGTCAAAGAGTGTTCATTGACAGAAGAAGAAGCCATAGAATTGATCAACGTAATGCCCAAGAGCATAGAAGAGGTAAGGGTCTTTACATCAGGCTGGAAGAAGCTATTATCAACAGAGGTTGTAGAGAAAATAATTAAGATACTAACTGAGGCTTAAAGAATTTAAGGCTGAAGAACGGCTCTGCTCTCTATTTCGCTATACTTTAGCTTTCTGAGAACCTCGTTAGCATCCTCAAGCCTATGACTTTCCACTGAGATATGAATTCCTCCATCTTCTGCTATCTTAAGGACTTCCCGCATATCTTGCCTTGTTCCTATGACTATTGCTCTGACGATTTTTTCTTCATGGAAAAAGAACTCTTTGATACTCCCAGACACTGCTAAGACTATAGTACCTCCAGGTTTCACTACTTTGACTGCTTGATCTATGGCTTTATCTGAAGGTGCAAAGACTATAGAAGAGTCAGCGTAGTTGATATTCTTGAAGTATCTCATAACATCCTCTTCTTCAGGTGAAATTACAGAATAAGCTCCAAGCTTGGAAGCCATTCTGAGATGATTTTTACTTCTGCTCACAGCGATGATTTTAGCCCCCCAGAGCTTTGCAATCTGTATGGCTACTTGCCCAACACCGCCAACCCCAAATATTGCAACTATTTTGCCAGGAGAAGGGTTGCTATACTTTACGGCTTTGTATGCTGTCACACCAGGGCAGAAGAGAGGAGTTGCTTCAGCATCATTTAATCCATCTGGCACTTTATATACGAATTGATAAGGAGCTTTGATATACTCAGCATATCCTCCATCCACAGACTGGCCTGTTATCACCTTTCTTTTGCATATGTTCTCTCTCCCAGTAATGCAGTATTCACAAGTACCACAAGAATGGTACAATGGCTGAATTCCAATTCTATCCCCTACCTCTACATCCTTCACATCCTTGCCAATAGATTCCACTATGCCTACTATCTCATGGCCTGGGATGATAGGTAACTTAGCAGGAAAGCCTCGTTTTAACCAGTCTCCTTCTATCATGTGCAGATTTGAGCGGCATACGCCGCAACCTCTAACTCTTACCAAAACTTCCTCATTACTGATAGTAGGATTTTCTATGGATGCAAGTCTTAACGGCCTATCTTCTATTGGTGCAGTCTTATCAAGTAGCATGGCCCTCATGGGTTTTCAGACCAATTTTACATACAAAGCAATCATAAGCTTTGCGTTAATGCTGAAAATGTTAATAATATGTTCTACCCCTTACTAATAGATTAAAATTGGCAGAAGTTGCCGATGAGGCATACATAAAGCGTTGCATTAACTGTAGCAAGAAGATAGTGAAACCTGTTCTATATCATGGCTATGTTTTTTGCTCTGAAAAATGTAAGAATGAATTCATGGCTTCAAAAACTTCATAAAAAAGCATAAATAATAAAATTGGCTTTTACCATTATCTAGGTATGCACCAAATGAATATTAAGAAAATTATTAGGAGAGGTTTTCTATTTATGATTATAAATTCATTCGTTAAGGATTCATATTTAAGATTCATTAGAGAACCCCTTCTCTTTCAAATAGAATAATAAAAGACCATTCTAATGATCGGAGAAGATCGATAATTTTGAGAGGATAAAAAATGTCGAGCAAGATAAGTCCTTCTAGAAAGTATGAAGAATATGCCTATGTTTTGGATTTTATCCCTCATGGCAAATCTTTTGTCATAAAAGAAAGAGAGGGACCTATAGTCCAAGCCGTAGGGGAAGAGTGGTTGACCTTGCTAGAGATACTGGCTATGAACAGAGTCACCTTTGAGGTTGGGGAGAGAATATGCATTGCAAGAGAAGGTAGAACAAAGGTGATAAGCGTCCTTGGAAGGCTTGAGTATAAAGATTTAACGAATAATGCTAAAAATGAATTGCCTACAGTTTGTGAGAAGATAGTCAGAGAGAACGAGAAAAAATACGTAACTTATTTTAACGAGTTACAACCTGTAACTCCAAGGCTTCACGCCCTTGAGTTGATACCAGGGATAGGTAAGACTCTCATGAGGCAGATTCTTGATGAGAGAGAGAAGAAGCCCTTTGAAAGCTTTGATGACATTCAAAAGAGGGTAGGGTTGAAAGACCCCGTCAAACTGATAGCAAAGAGATTGGTTGAAGAGATTTCTGAAGCTCCAAGGATAACAGTATTTGTGAAAAAATGAGGAGAAGAAGTTTAGGACAGCACTTAATTATTGATGATCATCTGCTCAATAAAATGGTTGAATTTGCTAAAGTATCGAAAAATGACATAGTTTTTGAATTTGGCTCTGGAACTGGTAATTTGACAGAGATTTTGTGCAACAAAGCTAAGAAGGTAATCTCGTGGGAGATAGATGATGAACTTTATGAGGTGGCTAAATCGAGACTGAGCAGATTTGAAAATCTAGACTTGATTCATGGAGATGCTTTTGAATCTAAGCATAAGTTCAACAAACTAGTCTCGAACATACCATACTCTAAATCTAAAGAAATCATAGAGTGGTTGATAAAGAAGGATTTTGACATAGCAGTAGTAAATTTTCAAAAAGAGTTTGCAGAGAAGTTGCTTTCTCAGCCAAGTTCTAAGGATTATAGGGCTGTGACCATCATAGCAAGATCGAGCTTTGATATAGAGCCTTTGATGGCAGTTAATAGAGAAGCCTTCAAGCCTAGACCTAAAGTTAAATCTCTAATGCTATTACTAAAGCCAAAGAAAGATAAGATAAATGATTCAATTATTACATACATAAAACTTCTATTTTCGTTTCGTGGGAAGAAGGTTGTTAACGCTTTAAAGATAATCTGTAAAAAACAGGGTAAAGACTATGAGAAAATACTGGACAGATTAGACCATGAGATTTTCCAAAAAAGAGTTGAGCGACTAACAGTGGAAGAATCGGTAAGAATTGCTGAAGAATTATGCAGCCTTTGATGCCTCTACTGCAAAAATCTCTTCAAAAAACAATTCACGCTTGCCTATTCTTCTCACTTTAAAATTCATCTTCCTTAACATTCTCATTATCTTTTCATAATTCGATAAAGTAGATAAAATGAATATCATTAATCCTGATTTTGAAATTACCCCCAAGGACTGCTCTACAAACCTCTTCGTTACCTCAATACCCTCTTTTCCACCTTCAACATTTCTATCTACTATTCTTCCAGAAGGAAGATAAGGCGGGTTAAAAACTATAAGGTCGAAGCACCCTTCACGAAAAGCACTTGCCCCATCACAAAGCACTAATTCAAAATTATCAAAATTAAGGGATTTTAGCCTTATTTGTGCTTCTTTTAACGCTTTCTCATTGATTTCAGTTCCCACTACAAAGGGATTTCTTTTACAGATTTCAGCGGTAATATAGCCTGAGCCTACTCCTATCTCTAAAGTGATCTTGTTTGAATATCTTCTAATAGCATCGGTAAGTAGAAAAGTATCCTCTGCTGGCTCATAAGGAGTTTCCATATTCATCCTATCTTATTGATTGTGGTTAATTTGCCTAATGCTATAAAGCACGGATCTCAATTACATCTCCATCCTTTAATTCAAAGCTCTTACCAACCCTAACACCATCGAGTTCATCTTTTCTCCATACTTTTGCGTATTGAAAGAATATTGCTAAATCCTTATGGACATTTTCAGCGATATCTATAGCCTTTGCTCCTTTCTTCATTATCAAAGGCCTTCTTTCTGGCTCCTCCCCTATTCCCTTTGTGTATATTCGAATCAAGCCAAGCCTTTCTAGAATATATGATGCAAAAACATCTTTGTTGATAGATGAATCGAAAACGATTACATTAGGAATTAGAGATTTTAATTCATCGATTTGATCCCTTCTTAAAGAGATAAGAATAGCCTTCTTCAAAATTCTCCCAAATAACGCTGATTCAACATCATCAAGGTTAGAGTCCCGAGTTATCTTGATTATAGCATCTCTGATCTTATAACTAGATAAGAAATCTACGATATCTTTCTTACTACAAAAGTCTGATGAACCAACCATCCTTATTCCACCACTTGGCGTTGATATTATCTCAACCTTGGGATAGTCTGAGCGTATGTCTATGTTATGCAGTTCAAACCAATTGATAACATCTTTTACATAATCTAATGGTTCATGACCTAAAACTATCAATATACCATCAGCATTTCTAGAGAGGTTCATAAATCTCTCCAATTTTTCCTCACTTATCCCTCTATCGAAAGGTGCAACTATCAATTGAAATTGAACATCAAGCCCTTCGAACACTCCTAATATGGGCCTTATAAGTGCCTCATGAGACTTTATGTCAGATCTTGCCAAAAGGTTGAAGAAAGATATAGATGTATGTAAAGTTCCTACTATGGCCAATTGTGTAATTTCTCCTTTCTTGATTGCCCACTCTAACCGAGAAGAACCTTTTCGTCTTGTCTTTATTCTCTCTAATTCTTCCTCTAATGATGCCATCTGCCTCTTTATGGACATCTCCAGCTTTTCAGTTCCCTTATGCTTAGGAAAACTAGAGTAAAATTCCTTCAATAACTGAAGCTTTTTGGCTGGGTCTCTAGCAACTGTAGCCTCTGCCCATTTTGCCTTTGCTTTCTCTGGCAGGTTTGTAACCATCATGTTGAAATATGTTGATGGGGGTAAAAAATTTTGGGTTTAGTACCATGAAAAAACTCTCAATAGCCCTTATAGAGCCTGTTTATGAGGTTAACGTTGGCCTTATCGCTAGAGTCATGAAGAACTTTGGTTTAGAAGAATTACTACTGATAAATCCTAAAGTTGATCTAAGCAAGGCAAGGAAGTTTGCATCTCATGGCATCGACATTCTTGAAAAAGCTAAGACAATAGGCTTTGATGAGTTGATAAAAAGTTTCGATATAGTGGTTGGTACTACTGCTATAGCAACAAAAAGACCTTCTAAGGTTTTGAGAAAGGCTTTAACTCCTGAATGTCTCGCTGAAAATCTAAAAGAATTTTCTGGAAACCTTTGCTTGCTCTTTGGGCGTGAATCCACAGGGCTTAAGAATGAAGAGTTAAAGAAATGTGATATGATAGTCAGCATAGACACTGGAACAGAATATAGAACATTGAACATATCCCACTCTGTTGCTATGCTGTTATACGAAATATCAAAGCAAAAAATAGAAGCCCATGAAGAGATAGCATCAAGAGAAGACAGAGATAGAACAATAAAATACTCTATCAAATTGGCAAGAATGTGTGGTTTTCAAGAGCACAAAGTACCATTGCTGGAGGAAGCCATAAGAAAGTTATTGGGAAAGGGCAAGCCTACTCCTAGGGAGTTATACCTTTTGATGGGCTTGCTAAGAGAAGCGATATTGGCTTTACAAAGAAGGGGGGTCTAAACTAGATCAGAAAGTTCTTGCTCATTATAAATCTCCGACGAATCTTCTTTTAATGGCTCTACTACACTCTCTTCTATCTTCTTAAGGGTTTCTTCTGAATGTTTTATCGCCAACTTTTTCCTCTTGAACCAAGTACCATAAAGCTTGCCACACTTTTTACACCTTACCCCTGAGTCTGAATAGTACAATACATCGCCACCACAGGAGCATTTACCGAATACGCCCTTCTCTTCGACTACTTCAATTAAGCGAATTGTTTTTTGCCTCATACCAATCCTACTTATAACATAAGTTATATAAACCTTTATGGTTGATTCTAAGCAAAAGTTAATCTTTTTCTTGCACTTTAAATAAAACAAACAGAACTATGTCTAAAATTTACATCCTATTTTAAACATATGTTATTTCTAATAATGTTTTGATGAAATTTAAGATTTTAAAGAAATTCGTCCATTACGGAAAAGTAATCATAATTTGAATCTGTATCCAGGTTGTATGTATCCTCTCTAAACCAATCTTAAGTGTCGAGCTTATTATTGCTCTCTCATTAGAATATTGCCTTTATGATATGATATACGCTGCAGACGATTGATGACCATAACGTTTAAAATTCAGATAAATCCTACCTAAAGCCCGATAAAAATGCCTATAGATCCGAATTTCAAAAACAATAGAAAGCATGTGGGTAAGCATGAAGGTCACGATGTCTGGGGTCCTGTTGAGCCGCCTAATGTATTGGGCATACATGGTAGCATAGTAGCTGTAGACTGGGACCTTTGTAATGGCGATGGTACTTGTATAGATGTTTGTCCAGTGGGTGTATTCGATTGGTTTAACACTCCAGGCCATCCAAAGTCTGAGAAGAAGTCGGACCCTATAAGGGAATCTGATTGTATATATTGCATGGCTTGTGAGACTCAGTGCCCAGAACAAGCCATTAAGGTAACTCAGCCTTAAGGATCATTTAAGCTCTCTATAACATCTTGGATTTTTTCTAATCGAGATTAGAATCTAGGATAACAAGATCAGTATGGGTATCCCCATTGATTCTTTCACTGTTCTAGGAACTAGGTAAATTATGTTAATTACAATCCGATCAACTGCCTAAAATCAATATATACATCTTTTTCAATGCGTTTACTGTGGATCGTACGATTGCGCTAACTCGCCTTGATAAAGGAAAAGTAGCAATGATCGAGGAGATAAATTTAGATAATCTTACAAAGAAAAGATTGATGGCTCTCGGATTATTGCCAGGTTCACGCTTAAAAGTTTTAAAAATCGCTCCTTTAAAAGGAGCGATTTTAGTAGACGTTGGAGGCCGTCCACTTGCCATAAGCCGCGATGTGGCAGAGAAGATATCTGTCGAGGAAGTAGAATGAAAGAAATTCGAATCGGTCTAATAGGAATTCCTAACTCAGGCAAGAGCACTATATTCAATAAGCTTACAGGAGTCTATCAAATAATTGGGAACTGGCCAGGCAAGACTGTAGAAACTTTAGAGAGAGTTGCAGAATTTAAAGGCAAGCAATTCTCGCTCATCGATTTTCCTGGCACACAGACTCTCACTCCTACAAGTATGGAAGAAGAAATCGCTAGACAGTGCATGATCGAAAATAGACCGGATGTTATAATTCAAGTTGCGAGTGCGATTGACCTTGAGAGAAGCATATACCTCTCTTTAGAATTGATCGAGCTTGAGATTCCTATTGTAGTGGCATTGAACCAATTCGACGAAGCTATAAAACTAGGATTCGAGATAGATGCCAAAAAACTATCCGAGATTCTTGGAGTGCCTGTTGTACCAACAGTTGCCATAAAGGGAGAGGGAATCGATAAACTTGTTGATGAAGCCTTTGACCTTGCTCATTCTAGGTCGAAAGGAAAGATCATGGTAGATAAGGATATCAAACCACAAATCAACAAAGTAATGAGTATAATCAAGGGATTCTTGCCTGATCGTTACCCCTCAGAATGGTTCGCCATAAAACTCTTCGAAGAAGATTCATGGGTGGCTAAAAAGATAGACGAATTGGATGTTGAAAATAGGCTGAGAGGTGTTTTAGAAGAGGAGAAGGCTTTTATCAAAAAATCGACTGGTCTATCTCCCTCACTTTTTATAGTCAACAAAAGGCGCTTGATCGCAGAAAAGATTGCGAATGAGGTTAGAAAGATTAAACCTGTAAGCAGAAGTAGACTCATTGAGTCTTTAGACTCGCTTTCTACCTCTTTTTATGGATATCCTTTACTGGCAGTGGTCATAGCAACAATTTTTGTAGTAACTCTTGGCGTAGGACTGCTATTTAGGGATATGGTCAGTTATCTTTTCTTTGAGTTATCTAGCTACTTCGCTTTCAATATAGCCAATCCCTTGCTTGGCGCTATCTTATCAGGAGTTCAACTATCTTTGTTGGTAGGTTTGAGCTTTATCATTCCCGTGGTCTTCTTATTCCATTTCTTCTTTTCTCTTTTAGATGATAGCGGCTATCTGCCTAGAGCTGCTTTTTTAATCGATAAAGCTATGAGAAGAATTGGCTTAAATGGTAAAGCATTCATACCTCTTCTTTTGGGGTATGGTTGTAATGTACCCGCTTGTGTAACTTGCAGGGTTTTAGAGGGAGAGAAACAGAGATTTGTGACTGCGTTGATGATCACCCTTATCCCTTGTGCATCTAGGATGATTATAATCTATGGTTTAATAGCTATTTATATCGGAATGGTGACAGCATTAGGGATATACTTATTCAACCTATTTGTAGTTCTTTTGATTGGTATGATTGTTGGAAGTTCAGTTGATTTGCGCTGTGAATCAATTGGATTGGTGATGGTCTTGCCTCCATATAGAGCCCCCTTGCTAAAGAACGCTCTAAAAAAGACTTGGGCAAGGGCAAAGGACTTTGTATATCTGGCTATGCCTATTATAATTATAGGTACTGTCTTGTTAAAGATACTAGAAATTGCAGGGATAATGGAGCATCTTAACGCACTATTCAATCCACTATTTGTAGGGATATTCGGTCTACCAGGCTATGTATTAAGTTTTCTCTTATTCGGGGCGATAAGGAAAGAGTTCGCTTTAGTATTCTTGATGACGACTTTAAACGGCAACCCTTTAAGCTACTTATCTCCCAATCAGATCATCATCTTTACATTAATCACATTATTTTATATCCCTTGTATAGCAACATTTACGACTTTGCTAAGGGAGCTTCGATTGAATAGAACTCTAATCATAGCTGGAATAAATCTTTTGATAGCCATAATAGTTGGCTTTAGCGCTCATGTGATCCTTCCCTTAATCGGTTGGCCTTATCCAAAACGGTTATGAATAGTTTAAAGCCTATACTTATGATGTATTGGTAGACCAAACTCAGGAGTTCGTAATTCATAAGTTCATAAAGCCAAATACTATAGAGCTAAGAAAGTATCAGATAGATTTAGCCTCTGAATGTTTGGAAAATAATCTTCTGATAATCATACCAACTGGCTTGGGCAAAACAGTTATAGCATCTTTAACAATAGCAGAGCATCTAAAGCTCTTTCCAAACAAAAAGTGTCTAATCCTTGCTCCAACAAGGGTATTGGTTCATCAACATAACGATTTTCTAACAAAGCATCTTAATGTTGAAGAGAACGATATAGTAGCTATAACTGGTGAAGATAGCCCTAAATCAAGAAGAGAGAAGTGGGGAAAGAGAATAGTGTCATCTACCCCCCAAATTTTCAAAAACGATCTGAATCATGAGATAATAAGTCCAAAAGATTTCTTTCTTTTGATCTTCGATGAAGCCCATAAAGCCATTGGAAATCATCCTTACTGTATTATTGGTAAAAAATTTTTTAATGATAACCCTAATTGCAGAATGATAGGTCTTACAGCATCTCCTCCATCTAATAAAGAAAAGTTAAGGGAAATTATGGAACATCTCAATTTAGCCAAAATAGAGGCAAGGGATGAAAAGAGCAGAGATGTTAAAGATTACGTCTATAGAACTGATGTGGAGTGGATAGGGCTTGATCTCCCTCCTATCATAATTGAAATAAGAAGGGCTTTGAAAGAAGCTCTGTCTATTAGGCTAAGAAAATTAGAAGATGCTGGATTACTCAAGATTAGAGATGAAAAATTTGTAAGTCTAAAGACCCTTCTTGAACTGAGAAAAGAGGCTGAAAAGAGCAACATATCAGAAATTAGATCATCCTTATTCTCAGCGATAAGATTAGCTCATGCCATGAACCTTTTGGAAACTCAGAGTCTATCATCTTTTGTAAAATTTTTTGAAAGATTGTTCATGAGGAGTAGAGGAATAGGAGTAAGGGATTTGATGGAAGACCATAATGTGAAGGAAGCCTACGAGACTGCGAAAGGAGCTTTAGAGTTAGGGATAGAGCATCCTAAGGTTCAAGAGCTAGAGAAGATCGTAAGTTCGTTAAAAAATGGTGAGAAGGCGATAATCTTTGCAAGCTATAGAGACTCTGTAGAGAGCATTCACAATAAACTTTCATCGAAAGGATTCAAGGTAGGGCAATTGATAGGAAAGAGCGGTAAGACAGGGCAATCACAAGAGGAGCAAGTCAAGGCTCTCGAAGGATTGAAGAGTGGATCATTCAACATTCTTACAGCAACTCAAGTCGGGGAAGAGGGATTGGATGTCTCCGACTGTAATTATGTCGTATTCTATGATAACATTCCTAGCGCCATCAGGTTCATTCAAAGGAGAGGTAGGACTGGTCGAAGAGCCCCTGGCAAACTCATCATATTGATGACAAAAGGGACAAAAGATGAGGCATACTATTGGGTGAGCAAAAGAAGGTTGAAGGAGATAAAAGAAGTCATCAAAGAAGTAGAGGTCAAGAAGAAAGGACCTTTGGACGATTATGTTACAGAGCAAAAGGAGGCGCCTTTGATCTATGTTGATTGCCGTGAGACTATTGGCATAATTGAAAATCTTAGAAATCTAGGAGCAAGAGTAGAAGTCAAGAGCCTTGACGCTGGGGATTTCATCTTATCAGGCGATGTAGTAGTTGAAAGGAAGACCATAGACGATTTTACAAAATCCATAATGGATGGTAGACTCTTCAAGCAGATCATAGCCATGAGAGATGCTTATAGAAGACCGATAATGATACTGCAAGGAGAGTTGAGAGATGCTGTTGGCATAGGAGAAAGTGCCTTTTTTGGAGCTATAGCTAGCATAGTATCTGACTTTCAAGTCCCTATAATTATATCACATGATGAAGAAGAAACTTCAAAGATGATTTACCATATAGCTCGCCGTGAACAGATGGAAATAAAGAAAGAAGTCAGGGTTAGAGAGGGTAAGAAACCCTTTAGCATAGATGAGATTCAGCGCTACATTGTATCTGGAATACCTAGTATTGATGCCATACTGGCTGATAGATTGTTAAAAGAACTTGGGAGTGTTGAGAGAGTTTTTACAGCAAGTGAAGAAGAATTGAAGAGGGTAAAGGGTATAGGAGACAAACTAGCAAAGAGGATAAGAGAACTATCCAAAGCAAAATATGAACCTAAAGATTAAGGCCCATACCATGCTTCTAGCCCGAGAATGTCGCCAAGTCCTAGGGTTTGTTTATAAGTTTCTCCATAGCTTCCGCGACCATACATGGTCAACCAATAATCAGCGCTATCGTACAAATCAGCTAAGCCAGCCCAGTGTCCAAACTCATGAGTCATTATGTTCTGAACATCCATCTTCCCTGCTTCTCCTGAGAGGCTCCACCTATAGTATGTGTTCATTCTCGTGTCAGTTTCAAGAATCCTTGAGCCACTATACCAAATGTATGTGACAGCTATTACGCCTGATCCATAAGTGCCCCACGCTACAACATTATACCCGTCACGCCTTCCAGCACTTCTAGTGGTAGTGCCTTTGTATGAAAATACTTCAGAACTAGTTTTAGTATCCCATGTTTCCGCAGATGTAGTTATAGTTGTTACTACAGCAGATGTCGAAAAGCCATACTTGTTACTTGGGTTTATATAGTAGTTCGCTGTGTTATACCAATGAAAATTCAACAGTTTATAATCGTCATTTGTCATCGAATCATCTGTAGCAGAAATTGCATAAACGGCAACTCTTCGACTATCATACCTCTCAATGACCATCAAACTTACTGATGATTCTGCAGTAGACACAGAGGAGAAAAGTACTGTAGTGCTAGACCAAAGTATCAAGACGATCAAAACTAAGGAAGCAACTTTCTTCATTTTTCTAACCTACTAAATTTGACAGAATTGGGATTATCTTGCTTAAATACTTTCTAGTCTGCAATCAATTTGATAATGATATATTAGATTTGACTTATCCAAGATAAACTTTAACAACAAGCAACATAATATCTTTAGGAAATTAAGATGGTGGTTGAATGACAAAAAGACAGTTCATCATAGACAATGGGAAAGAGAAGATACCTGTTGAAGGGCACGAGCATAAAAACGTTGCAATTAAATACTTGATGAAAAGACGCCGAAGTCTACTCATGACCAAGAATCCCCAGAAAGTTGAGGAATTATTCACTCAACTCCCTTCGAAGATAAAGATCATAGGGAAGCAAGTTACAAAAACTTATGATATAAAATGGGAGCGTATAGGCACTGAGGAGTTTTCTGGCGCAAGGTTTGTCTTCACACTTCAAGAAGTCTCTTGAACGATCGTCAGTTCGTAGACCAGTTATCGCCATTTTTCACAGCTTAAACTTAAGAGAAGCAAACTTCAGATCAAGAGAGGTTGTAGTTGTTTTTGGTGCCTTTGGTAACACTGATCTACATAATAGTTGACTGATTTATTCCTTTCTCAATGCTATTTATTAACATTTAATTCTTTGATGATAAAACAACTCATTATGATTAGAGTCAAGACACCATCAAGGTTACACATAACTCTCATCGATCTGAATGGCAAACTGGGAAGAATAGATGGTGGAGTTGGTATAGCATTAGAGGAGCCAAGTATAGTTCTAGAAGCAGAGCTTATAGATAATGGCATAAAGGTTGAAGGTGATGATAGTGGTAGAGCCATTGAGGCAGCAAAAAGAGTTTTGAAGGCTTACAACTTGAAGAGAGGGTTACATCTAAGAATTCTTCAAAAGTATGATGAGCATGTCGGCCTTGGTTTTGGTACTCAGTTATCATTAGGGACTGCCTTTGCCATAACAAACCTACATAGAATTAGCGTTAGCCCTAGAGAGTTGGCTGAAATCGTCGGGAGAGGCGGGACATCAGGGATAGGTGTTGCTGCCTTCGAATTCGGTGGTTTTATCGTTGATGGAGGACATACATTCGGTGTAAATAAACAGAAGCAGAGTTTTCTTCCATCATCAGCCTCCAAGGCTCCTCCACCTCCAGTGGTTTCTAGACTTGATTTTCCTGAAGACTGGTTGGCAATTCTAGCCATTCCAAGAGCAAGGCAAAGAATTCATGGCTCACTTGAGGTTGAGCTTTTCTCTAAATACTGTCCAATCCCTATTGATGAAGTTCAGGCTTTATCACATATAATCCTTATGAAGCTCTTACCCTCATTAGTTGAGAAAGATATAGTTGAGTTTGGAGATGCCATATCCAAGATACAAAATGTAGGCTTCAAGAAGATAGAATTAAATCTTCAATATGATGAAGTGAAAGAGATTATGAAAACAATGGCTGAGGCTGGTGCCTATAGTGTAGGTCTAAGCTCTTTTGGACCAACTCTTTACACCTTTGTCGATAGTAAGAAAAAGGCTTCGACAATAGCTAAAGCTGCGGAAGATGATATGAAAGAGAAAGGGGGGAAGGTACTGATAACAAAGGCAAATAATAAAGGTGTAGAACTATCCCAATTAAGTTAATTTTGCAATATAGAAAATTTTCCCAACTTGTTAATATATTAGTTTGACCATAATTATTACAATGCAATTCCTAATAGTATCTGGCTTCTTTGGCTCTGGAAAGACAACTCTGATATTAGAACTGGCTAAAGAACTTTTTTTGAATCATAAGAAAAAGCTGGCAATAATTGTCAATGACATTGGAGAAGTTGGGATTGATGATAAAGTGATGAAATCTTATGGCTTGAATGTAAAGGAGATGTTTGGAGGATGTATATGCTGTGAAATAGCGGTAAACTTACCCACAACGATAAGAACTCTCAAAGAAAATTACAATCCAGACTTAGTTATCTTGGAACCTTCTGGTGTTGCCGATGCCTTCAACGTGAACAAAGTCCTAGATTCTATGGATGGTATAGACCTAGATGTGTTGCCAGTCGTAACTCTTTTCGATGCCACCCAATTAGACCTATTGCTAGCATCTTATCCCTTCATAATAAAGCAACTAAAGAGTGCAGACTTGGTGTTGATAAACAAGATAGATAAAATTTCAGATTCATCCTATCTAAAAGATGTAGAAGAAGAAATTCGCAAGATAAACGGAGAGGCAAATATAATGCGAATATCAGCCTTGCATAAATCAAACATTAATAAAGTTGTAGAAAATCTGTTTTCTTGATGAAAATCCTTGATAAGCCGTCTGTATTCGCTGCAGAGATGAATTTAGAATTTTCTAAAACTAGAAATATGAATGAATTAAAAGAATTTTTTCGTGAACTAGTTTTGAGGTTATTTGAAGTTAGTAGCATCGATGATAAACTTGTAGGTCACATTAAGATTTATTCTGAAGGAAAGAATGGCTCATCCATTCGCGCAAACCTTACTGGCAATGTCAAAAATCTTACAGTGATTACTAATGGTAATGAAGAAGAAAGCAATTTGAAAGTTTGGATAAATGTGATAACATTCATGGTAAAAGAGGAAGAATTATTGAAGTATGTTAAAGATGCTATCATGAAATTTGTTGAAGATAGTAAAGGAATCATAAAGAACTTTGGATTGAGTATTTCTGATAATCATGAAAATGAGTTAGCTTTCTGACAACTGTGTCTACTCAGCCCTAACGCTAAAATTCTACCTAATCTTTGATAGTAACATTATTGGCTTCAAACCCAAGATCGAAGACTTTTCTATTCAATTCAATATACCTTTCAGGGATTGCTTCTTTTATGCCATTCAAAATGGACTCTCTCTTCAGTGGAATCAGTTTCTTAGCACAAGCGTAACCAAGCATATACATGTTCGCCATAATAGCATCTCCTGTAGCTCTCTTTGCCATTTCAGATGCATCAATTAAGATTACTTTATTTGAAAAGGGTTTTAGAGCGTCTAATACATAGTTTAAAGATGGATACTCTTCTTTAGCGATGAAGATAGATGATGGAATTGATCTATGAGCATTGACCAAGAATACCGTTCTTTTCTTTGAGCCAAAGTAGCAAGAGCGTAAAGCCTCTAAAGGTTCTAAAGCAAATACCAGATCTGCCTTTCCTTCTAGTACTAATGGTGAGTATATCTTATCCCCAAATCTTAAATGGCAAGCTATTGCACCACCTCTTTGAGCCAAGCCGTGCAATTCAGATGCCTTAGCATCAAGACCTTCCTTTAAAGCGGACCAAGTTATTATATTCGTGAGAGTAAGAACTCCTTGCCCACCTATACCTGTTATGATTATGTTGAATTCCATTATTTCATCGCCTTTATCGCTCTTTTTGGGCATATACGAACACAAACTGCACAGCCTGTGCAAAGGTCTTTGTCTATGAAGAACTTATCATTCTCTATGAATATTGCTGGACAGCCAAACTGATACAAGCATATGCCACAACCATCACAAAGACTTTGATCTATTCCAAACCTTGGTATTACAATCCCTTCTCTTTTCTTTCTTCTTATAGCCAGCAACTGGCACTCTCTTTTTGCAACTATCACAGAAACCTTTTCTTTTTGTAAATATTCTCTGACTGCATCTTCCATCTCCTTTACGTTGAAAGGATCCACTACCATTACATTCTCGACGCCGCAAGCCCTTACTATATCCTCTATGTTTATGACTTTGCTCTTCTCTCCCATACCAGTTACGCCAACTCCAGGATGTGGCTGATGGCCTGTCATGGCGGTGGATCTATTGTCGAGAATTATTATCAAAGGATTCGATCCGTTGTAAACAGTGTTTATCAAGCCTGGAATTCCAGCATGGAAGAAGGTCGAGTCTCCGATAAACGCGATAGCCTTCTGATCACTGACTTTTTTGATGCCATGAATAACTCCTTCACTGGCGCCCATAGAGAATACGAAATCCTGAGTCTCAAAAGGTGGATAAATCCCTAAAATGTAACAGCCTATGTCTCCACCGAATACAGCATCTTCTCCTACTACCGATTTTGTTGCAAAGAATGAAGCCCTATGAGGGCAGCCTGGACACATTACAGGAGGTCTCTTTACTACGCTTAACTTCTTGTACTCTTCTTTCTGGGCAATAGGGTTGAATTGTGATTTGACTCCAGTTATCTTGCTAATGGCAAGCAATACATGCCATTCCTTAAGTTCACCAGACCTCGGAAGATAACCATTCTTCTTTCCATAAAACTCCAATTCTGGGTTAACATCCTTTGCTAGAGCACTTACGCTCTCTTCGAGAATCGGTTCGATTTCTTCAACAATAAGAATTGATTTAAGATCTTTTATGAAGTTCCTTATCTTATCATCTGGTATAGGATAGGTCATTCCCAATTTTAAAACTGGTAAATCCAACTTCAGATCTTGCAGGGCATCCATAACATAGTTGAACGTAACGCCAGAAGTAACTATGCCTAAATCATTTTCTGAGCCTTCGTTTAAAGAGAAATTTATATCGATTTCCTCAGATATTCTCCTTAATTCACTCAACTTTTTGTGCAGCTCTTCATGAGTCTCCATTATGTATGGAGGAAAGTTCCTGAACCTTATCGAATCCTTGTTAAACCTGCCTCGTTTTTTCCCTTCAACTATTTTGCCAAGTTTAACAACCCCTCTTCCATGACTCACTCTTGTTGTAGTCCTTAAGAGTAAAGGAATGTTGAATTTTTCAGATAGATCAAAGGCTATCTTCGTGAAATCTTTGCACTCTTGTGAATCTGAAGGCTCCAGCATTGGTATATGTGCTAATCGAGCATAGTAACGGCTATCTTGCTCTGATTGAGCACTACTCCAGCAGTTTGGATCATCAGCGACTACTATGACCATGCCAGCTTTAACTCCTATGTATGCTAGAGGAAAGGCACTATCAGAAGATACGTTCAATCCATACTGCTTGAAGGAGACCATCGATCTAACTCCACAAAGGGCAGCTCCAGCAGCAGCCTCCAAGGCAACTTTCTCATTAGTACTATATTCAAAGTACAAGTTAGCGTCTTTAGCGATTTCTGAAAAAGTATCTCCAATCTCTGATGCAGGAGTTCCAGGATAAGTAGAAGAAAAACCAACGCCAGCCTCTAGAGCTCCTCTAACTATAGCCTCATTGCCAAGAAGAATCACTTTCTTACCATACTCATTGAGAAGTATACTCTCCAAATACCATCAATATAAGTTACATTAAACTTGCTTTTATATCTTCGAAGTTATAGCAAGCAGGAAATCAAAGAATATATTTAGCTTATCATTCTAATCATACGCCGTGCCGGGGTAGCTCAGCCTGGTTAGAGCGCCAGGCTAACCTTGGGCGTGACTCATAATCTGGAGATCGTATGGGACAGAGGTCGTGGGTTCAAAACCCATCCCCGGCACTATCAGCTCTTTAAATTTCTTTAGTGTAGATGTTTTCTGTGCCTTTAAACTGAGCCATTAACTTTTCTTTAGGATGGGCAATATGGCTTCATTTCTAAAATTCGGGGAGATTCTTATAGTGCTCAAGAATAAAGTATCGAATTTGCCTTTAAAATTTGTGTTTAAAGTTATTATCAAATTTTGATGCATTTTGTCTATTTGGGCAAAGCCAAGTGTCTCATCATTAGCGCCCAATCCTATGAACATGCCCCTCAAACTGTTCTGATTGAAGATGGTAAATCTGCCAAACATCTCAATTACATCGTTCATACCTGATCTGAACAAAATTATTTTGTTATCGCTTTTCTTTGCAGACAAGATGTTCGATGATAATTTTCGAGAAATTTCTTTTAACTCAATTTCAGACAGATTGTATTCATAGAAGTCTTCCATAAAATTTAAATTGATTCTTCTTAAGCCAACGCTCAAATTTCTCCCATCTTTTAAGAATCGATGATACTGACTTAACCTTCTCTCACTTCTCTCAGAAGGACTCTTCACAACTCCTTCAGGCTTGTCTACAGCTAAAATGATAAGAGTATCATCAAAATCCTTGAGCCTTTTGAGCAATTCTTTATCGATTTCTTTAAAGCAGATAACGATGTCAGGTTCTAGTTCTTTAATCATAGCGATCTTATGATCCATACCTTCTTCAACAACATAACCATCGGTGTTTATTATGCATAAATCATGCTCCTTTTCTTCAATTTGATATATGATTTTCTTCATTCTTTCTATCATCAAATCTCTAACGTATCGAGGAGAAGTGAACCCCAAAAAGCCGAATACTTCTGCTCTTAAATCCCTGAGATCATAAATCTTATCCCTCACAGTTGCAGCTCCTATACATCCTGGAGGCGCTAAGTCACCTTGACCTATATCTCCGTCCACTATTATGGTCTTTAAACCCCTAATCAAAGCCATATTCGCTAGATAGGATGTGAGAGTGGATTTCCCTGAATCTGTTTCTCCTATTATCATGAATCTCCTTTTACCTGATTCAAAACTTTTGAAGACCTTTTCTTGCAAATCTTTCCATATTCCCACACCGACTTTATCATGGCTTATCAAGGCTTCACCTTTTTCACCTAAAGTCAATTGTATCATAGAACTATCTTCATTGGCCTCAAAAGGTAGAACTTTGTTCTTCCTAACAGTTATCTTATCGTTAATCTCTAGGTTCGTGCCCAGAACAGAAATACCTTTACTCTCAGCCCTAACTGATGCTGGGCCTCTTACAAGCAGAACATCACTTTTACTTAATTTATATGATTTGGTCTCCAAAGTATCTTTTTCCTTGCCTGAGGGCAATGATCATGGCAGATCTTTGATCTCTTACAACTTTCTTGCTGGGCTTTATTTTTGAGAGAGAGGAAGTTCCTCTCTCATCCACTAACTCAATTATTGTATTTCTAAGCTGCTTTGAGAGTTCATTGGCTATCTTCTCCGCCATCTCCGGTTCACCGTTTCCAATTCTTACTATCTTCTTTTTTGCACGAGTGCCCATAATTAATTTTACAACTTTTGCTATGACTTCATCTGCAGAGTTCAAAACATCTCCCATCAAGTCTCTCTGTCTGTAATAGACTGCCATGCCTATCCTCTTTCCAGGATCGATGCCTATTATGATGGATTCATCAGTATTGCTGTAAAGATTATCGATGATCTTCTCTTTAGCAAGATAGGGGTCTTTGCTCAATTCTTCTAAAGATAAGACTTTTTCATGATTTATCAAATTCTCCTCTTTTTCAGTAGTTATGACGAGTTTTGTGCTAGGATTCAAGGTCTTACCTGGCATTACGTTATCGAATTTTAGCCCCATCTCTTTTAAAATGCTCGTGATTCTATAATAAGCCCTACCATCAAGAGTTGCAACGACTATCTCTTGGGGCACCAATATCACCATACAGTAGTTTGCTATATTCTTGTTGCTAATAGGTAAGATAAATGTGTTACATCAATCATAGTTAAAGACATTTATTAACCACCTATGTTTTACAACATTTTGTGATCCTTTGGTAGAGATAGAGTTAAGAGAATTCAAGAAGATGAATTTAAATGGGGCTACAATAATAGACGGCTTTCCGAGCGTTGGGATGGTGAATACCATTGCTGCCAATTACCTTTTGGCAAATCTTAACTTGGATCAAATAGCTGCGCTAGACTCTGATCGATTCCCGGCTGTTTCTATGATATATGCTAATAAGCCGAAATTCCCAGCAAGAATTTATGCCAGTGAAAAATTGAAGACAGTTGTATTCTTATCAGAATTCAGAATTCTTCCTTATCTTTACAGACCTTTGGCAAAAACTCTATTGAACTGGGCCAAAGAACAAAAGTGCTCTCTCATAATATCACCTGTAGGTTATCCTGTACAACTCCTTTCCATAGAAAAAGAGCTCGATGTGATGGGTGTTGGGAGCACAGACAGAGCGAGGCAGAAACTCATATCAAGCGACATAAAGCAGTTGAACATAGGGATAATTCCTGGCATATCTGGCCTTCTTCTCAACGAAGGAAGATGGGCCAACTTTGATGTGATAAGCCTCATAATACCTCTTCAGCCAGATATACCTGAAGTCAAGGCTGCTGTGGAAGCCGTAGAAGTGATAGATAAGCTTATTCCAGAAATTAAGGTTGACATCGCTCCTCTTCACCAAGAGGCTGAAAGGATAGCAGAAAGGCTAAAGGTCCTTCGCAAGCAAGCCAAGCCTATGGAATCTCAACCTCCATGGGGGATATATGAGTGAAAATGACATCAAGTTAAAAATTATCAAAAAGAGAATAGATAAGATGGTTATGGGTAAATCAAAAATCTGAAGTAAAGATATGAAGCCAATCAAATACTTGGATAGAATGGGAGGAAGCTATCTAAGGAAGTGGATTCCACTTAGTATACTAGTTGGGATCATAGCTGGATTTGGTGCAATAATCCTCTATTATGCAATAATCTGGGCTACAAATCTTCTTTTATGGTTTGGGGCTGAATACATGCCACCTTCACCGGTGGGCGAAGGTTCAACCACGGTAGTATCTATAGGACGACCTTATCTTCTGCCTTTGATAACCACGTTAGGCGGATTATTAAGTGGAATAATAGCATACAGTCTTGCTCCAGAAGCAGAGGGAGATGGTGTAGACAGAGCACTGGATGCCTTCCATAATAAACAAGGAGAGGTTAGAAGGGAGATTCCGATAATTAAGTTGATTGCATCTGCAATAACCATAGGCTCAGGAGGTAGCGCTGGTAGAGAAGGGCCTGCTGCTCAAATATCGGCTGGTTTTGGATCTGTTTTGGGCAAATTGTTGCATCTTAACGTTCATGATAGGAGAATAATAATGGCAGCGGGTATAGGAGCCGGTCTAGGTTCCATATTCAAAGCACCCTTTGGAGGCGCCATTTTAGGTAGCGAAATTCTTTACAAAAGGGATTTTGAAGTAGAAGCACTTATACCATCTTTTATTGCATCAATCACGGGATACTCTATCTTTGCATCTGTTACAGGATGGACGCCTGTCTTTGGTTATGTGACAGGATATGCCTTCACTAATCCATTAGAACTTAATTTTTATGCAATCTTAGGTATCCTATGTGGCTTAATAGGAATACTTTTTGTAAAAACCTTCTACGGATTGAGGACAATTTTCAAAAAGTTAAAGATTCCAAGAATCTTAAAGCCAACTTTAGGCGGTTTACTAGTTGGACTTATGGCTATATTTTTACCTCAAGTCATGGGCATGGGTTATGGATGGCTTCAATTAGCTATAGATGGTAACTTTGTCTTTCTTCCCTTTGAAATCATGTTATTGCTCATTCTTGCAAAAATCTTTGCTACAGCGCTATCTGTAGGCTCGGGAGGTAGTGGAGGAGTGTTCGCTCCAAGCTTGGTAATAGGTGGCATGATCGGAGGAGTAACTTGGTACATCTTTCATAACTTGCTCTCTTTCTCTATTACAAGCCCTGCACCCTTCGTTATTGTAGGCATGATGGCATTCTTTGGTGGAGTAGGTAAAGTACCGATATCTGTCATCCTGATGGTCAGTGAGATGACAGGCACATACACATTACTTGTACCATCTGTAATAGCCACTATCCTGGCTTACCTTATATCTGGGGATATTTCAATTTATGAGAGTCAAGTGTATACTAGAGCTCAATCAATGGCTCATAGAGCAGAGTATTCAGTGCCTTTGCTGGAAAAGCTAAAAGTTAAGGATGCCATGATGGAGAGTGTCATAACGGTAAAGCCTGAAGACATGATAACCAAAGCAGCCAAGATAATGGCAGACAATAGGATAAAGGGGCTTCCAGTTCTCAAGGATAACAATTTAGTTGGGATAATAACATTAATAGACATATTGCGAATCCCTGATCTAGAACGAGAAAAGACTACTGTGGGACAAGTTATGAGCAAGAAGCTCATAGTCACCTATCCTGACGAGTCTCTTTATGAGGCCTTTGAGAAGATGGTAGGGCACGAGATAGGGCGTTTACCAGTGGTGGATAGATCTAACCCTAAGAAGTTGATAGGTATAATTACGAGAGGAGATATTGGAAGTAGGTACGAGTTGGAAGTGCACTTATTATTAGAAAGTATTCAATAAAATGAAATTTTAAGATGAACGAAAGAGCTAATTTTCACTACCTAAATCAGCATATCACAGATCGGCTAGTGCATCTTTTATTTCGGGTTTGGCAAGGCTAAAGAAAGTGTAGAAACCTTTTGCCGTCTTTTTGACTATTCCTTCCTTCTCAAGAATTTCCATATGCCTTTTTCCGTTAGGATACTTGTTAAAAAGTTCACCACAAGGCCTGTCTTCAATAGAAAGCGCCTTCATGATTCTTATTCTGGTCACATCGGCAAGTACTTCGGGAGAAACCAATCTACTCAACCTTTCTTTTGCCTTTAATTCATCCATAATAAACACACCTAAAGCAAATTCAGTTGCAGATATATATTTTTCTTCACAAAACTTAAATATCATCATGCGTCATTCTATAGATGACAGAAGATGACACAAGATGAACCAGAAGGAGGGGTAGAGTATAGAGCTACAATTCGCTTTCCTCGAATGGACTATGAGTTCATGCAGAAGCTGATTGAAAGAGGTGAATACACCAACATTACTGATATCGTTCGTGATGCGGTGAAGCGGTTTAGACTTGAGTGGACAGATATTGAGACCGTGTCAAAGTTTCGAAGTTCTGTGCCTCTCATGCCCCCTATGATGGGAACGAAAATGATGCCGAGGATGAAGTGGATGATGAGATGGATGCAAGAGGAAGAAGATCGAAGAAGTGATGAGAAGGAGGTGAGTAAACTGGGAGTAAGAGAATGGTTTATGGATCAGATGATTCGTGGAATGAGCAAGGATGAGAAGAAGGAGATGATAGGAGAAACGATGCCTAAGATGATGCAGAGAATGTTTGAAGGAATGAGCAGTGAGGATAAACAAGATCTGATGGTGGAGATAATGTCGACTATTGTATCCCAAGTGTTCAGTGGCATAACTCCTGAGGATAAAAAGAATCTGATGAGTGGAATTATGTCTAAAATGATGAAGCGGGTATCTGATGAAGGCTGAGAGGTGTTTAAACTGAAGAAGTTTTTGATCGTTGCTACCCATGGAAGCAAGAATGCTGAAAGAGCAACTATACCCTTTGCTCTTGCAAATGCCATTATCAAAGCAGGAAACGATGTCGTTCTATTTCTAGCAGCGGACGCTGTAGAAATAATCAAAAAAGGTGAGGCTGAAAAGATCAACGCTCCAAACTTTCCTCCTTTAAGAGACTTACTTTTAAATTTACTAAAGTCGAAGACTAGGATAATAACTTGCTTGCCTTGTGCAAAGAATAGGGGTATAAAACCTGAAGACGCAATAACTGGTGTTTCCTTTGGAGCTGGGCCTGAGCTAGCAATCGAAATGAGTTACGCTGATAACATTGTCTCATTTTAAAAAGTCGCTTCATTTGTTTAAGTGCGAAAATAATTATGCACTAATGTATGAAAATGAAAGGGCTTAAATATTAACACAGTTTTACCCGAGCTCGACAGCGTATGTCGACAGAAGAAATTCTGGCTGGATTAGCTAAGGCAGTTATAGACGGTGACACAGATAAAGCAGTACAACTGGCTAACAAAGTACTGGAAGCAAGGTTAGATCCCTACAAGGCCATGATGGATGGATGTGGTGCAGGGATGAAGGTAGTAGGTGAAAAATATCAGAACGGTGAAATGTTCATTCCAGAGATACTTCTCTCTGCTGAGGCTATGTATGCCGTTATGGACATTCTCGGTCCTCACATAAGGGTAGAAGATATCCCCTACACTGGGAAAGTGGTGGCTGGTGTTATTGAAGGAGACATACACGATATTGGCAAGAACCTATTGGTAATGCTCTTGAAGGCAAGTGGATTTGAAGTAGTAGATTTAGGTAGAGACGTGGCAGTGAAGGACTTTGTGCAAAAAGCAAAGGACGAGAAAGCAGAAATCATAGCCATGTCAACTTTGATGACTACAACAGCTCCAGGAATGAAGAGAGTTATAGATATATTACAAGAGGAGGGCATCAGAGACAAAGTTAAGACCATTATCGGTGGAGCAGCCGTATCAAAGGAATTTGCTAAGACTATAGGCGCAGATGCCTATGGAGAAGAAGTAGCAGATGGCATAAAGATAATCAAGGATCTCATGATGGCCATCAAGAGAGGAAGGTGAAAAGTTTGGTTACACCACTTGAAAGAGTTGTGGCAGCCTTAACATATAAGGATCCGGATAGAGTTCCTGCTGCACCATTGGTATGTGGAGCATCAAGAAGAGTTTATGGAGTTACATATGATGTTTGGTCCAGGGACCCTGTAATCGCTGCGAAGTCTCTTATTGCTGCACAAGAGTTAATTGGTTTTGATGGCTTCTTGACCCTAATAGACTTAAGTGTAGAACCTGCAGCCTTCGGTCAAAAGGTCATATATCCTGTCGAGAGTACTGCTCTGTCAGCAGCCTTCAAAGGTGATATGCTCATAAAGAGCATAGACGATTATGATAAGCTTCAATATGTAGACCCTAAGAAAGCTGACAGAATGAGAGACGTAATAAAGCTTTGTGAAATACTGGTACAGGAGAAAGGAAAAGAAATTCCGACTTTGGGATTCGTGTATGGTCCTGCTGGTACTCTAAGCATGATGAGAACTTTGGAGAAGCTCAGCATAGATCTTGTAAAAAACAAATCAGCTGTCCAAAAAGCGCTAAAAGTCATAAACGATGTTCTATTTGATTATGCAAAGGCTCAATATGAAACAGGAGTGCCAGGAGTAGTTCTAGATGTTCTCTTTGCATCAAAAATGATATGGAGTAGAAAGACATACGATGAGTTTGAAGGTCAGTACTGTTCAAAGATTGCTGATGAGATCAGAAAGCACGCCCTTGTAGTACTTCATAATTGTGGTCATGGACCCTACTTCGATACGATGATAAGTTGGTATAAGCCTGCTGCCATATCATACCACTATGTTCCTGATGGGTGCAAAGACTATGCTGACACAAAGCAGAAATACGGGAAACAGACCGTCCTAATAGGTCATGCGGACAATCCTAGAGTGGTTTATCCAGGAACCCCCGAAGAAGTCATTAACCATTGTACAGAACAGATAAAGGCTTACGGCCCTGGTAGCGGCTACATACTCGCTACAGGCTGTGAGTTCCCACCCAACGCCTCGTTACTAAACGCTAGAGCAATGGTAGAAGCTTCAGATAAGTACGGTAGGTATCCTATGGCTTAGCTAAAGGATACCCCATCTTTTTTGTTGAAAAAACTACTTGTCGACTATCAATATCGATCGAATCAAAGATGGATTTATCCCTTCTAGCCATTCGTTGGGTGCCTTTTCAACACTAGAAAGTGGAACAAGTTTCACAATGCGTTGCTTTGCCTCTAATCTGATGAGCTCTACAACAAGGAACAAGAAGACCTTCCCATTCATTACACCTATATCCATGGCATAGGTCTTAAAGCCTCCTTTTACACCGTATCTCCTTGCTGTTATCCTGGCTAGGAACTTTGCCTTGAGCTTAGAGTAAAGCGAGGGGCTTACAATAGGGGGGGATTTGCTTGGAACTTCTCTCAACTCGTCCATTCTCTTTTCAAGCTCCAATAGCATTTTACGAATCTCTTCAGGATTTTGCCTATTCTCAAATCCAAATCTTTCCGTAACAATATTCCCAAATTGTGAACCTTCTGTCAAAGGATAAGTTTCTATGGCTGAAGGATAATCTTGGCAGAAAACAATGTGTATTTCTTCATCCTTTGATTCGGACATGGAGTCTTACCACTTCAACATATGCTCTAAACTACTTGCTTTCTTCCTGTTTAAGTTTGCTTCCCTCTCCTTTTGGCTGGACTGGAATATCGAACTTGTCAAAGTATTCGTGCTCTTTCTCTATTTCTATGTTAAAACCATAATTCAACAATACCTCATTTGAGGCTTCAAGAGTCGCTATCTTGACTTGAGACTTATCTATTCCCTGTACTATGCTATTTATGACCAAGTAAGCCTGACTTACAGGCTCTGTTATGCTACTCTCAACATAAGCTCCTTTATCTAAACCTATAGTATCTGCCTTTAAGTAACCGTCTTTAGTCTTCATGTAAGACTTTATATGACCAATGAATTTCGCTCCTCTCTCAATACAACGGGAGGTTATTCTTAGCATTAACTTACCACTCATCTCTTTGATCGCCTCTTTATCAATAGGTTCTGATCGAGTAAGCCTAAAAGCGACAGCATAGCCACTCACACCAAAAGGCTCATAGCACGCTTTGGTTGAGCTGTTCTCAACCTTTTCTGAACTCATGAATCTATCGCCTTTACCTTATCTGATAAGCTGGATATTCCACAGACTCTGTAATAAGTTTCAATAATTCTATCATACCGTCTCCTCTAGTAGATGATATTCTCGTGATTTTTGCATTCTGGTTTATCTTTCTAACCTGTTGCTCACAATCTACTAACTGTTCATCATTCACAGCATCAATCTTACTTATAGCTATGATATCTGCATCAGAGACTTGTCTGACTACTATATTACCTAGTATATCATCAAAGAGTAATTCCTCTGGCCTTGTTGCATCAAACAAAACAACGGCTGGGCCTAAGGTTATGTCACAGTCTCTTCTTGCCATAAGGGCAGCTAGCTTTACTTGGTTGGGTATGGCTACGCCTGTTGGCTCTACCAACACAAAGTCAGGTTTGAAGGTTTGGGATAGTAGGATGAGCGTATTAGTAAAACTTGTAGCTATTTCACAGCAAATACAACCTCCACCTAAATCTTTAACTCTTAAGCCATACTCCTCTACAACCTTTCCATCTACAGGAATCTCTCCAATTTCATTTACAACTAAAGCCACTCTCTTTTTGAACTCACCACTCATAGTTCTAGCCAATGAAATTATGGCTGATGTTTTTCCAGAACCAAGAAAGCCTGCTATCTGAATTATTCTCATTACTAAAAGATATGAGTTACTATGTTCTTATATATTTTTTTATCGTTGGGCGCCCAACAGCTGATATCTTTATTTCTGACCAAAGGAAACCTACTTTCGGGAATATTCCATCTTTCCTATCTATCTTAATCTTTAAGTCCTCTGCGCCAGCCCTTCTGGCTAACTTTGTAGCTTCCTCTGTTCCCATTTTTATGGCAAAGTCTATAGCCTTCTCTATAGTCCCAAAAATGTGCCTTCCTGGAAAGACTACATATCTGTCAGGCTTTATCTCCTTCGCTATGTAAATTTCAAAAGAGCCTATCACGCTTCCAACGAGAGAGCCTACGGCTGCTCCAACTTCATGATGCTCGGGAATAATTGCTAAAGTTCCAAGCCTTCTAGCAACTTCTGGTAAAAATAGGTAGACTGGTGCACCTATACCTATCACAGGTATGGCCAGTGTTGCTTGAACTCGAAAGTCTCCATCAGCATTTCCATTCGCGATCTTTCTTATTATCTCAGAGCATGCTATGCACTCTTGATTTGAATCCCACTTGTTTAACTTTAGCATCATCTTCTCAAATATCCTTGATACCAGCTTTTCTGCAATCAATTGCCATACTTTCTTTTGAAGCTCATCGATGGTCATTTCGTTCTTTCTAGCGAAAAGGTCAGCACCAAGTATGGCGGTATCTACATCTCCTGCAGTATAGAGACCTTTTACATGCATTAGATCTGTTGGGGTCAAACCTATTCCAATTATGTATCCTCTCTCCAACAAGAAGGAAGATAACAATTCTGCGATTGGGAAGTCCATCAAATAGTTGTTTATCTCCAAAGAAGTTGTAGGCTCCAACTTCTGAACCGCGTCAAGGAATTTTTTCGACAATTCACCTATGTTTTCAGCTTTTCGAGGTGCCTGACTGATGGTGATGAAGTCTGTAGTCTTGTATTGTTCTATCTTTTGTGATAAATTAGGAAATACGGACGCAGCGAATGCAAGAGGTATAACTCTTCGTGGACCTACATCTATCCCTTTTTCTGGGTCAATATGTATCCATCCGTCTCCACCTATTCCCCAAGCATCTGCATCTACAGCTTTCACTCTAGTCTTCCAACCTGCAATGCGCACACCTTCTTCAACGACGTACGGCGTACTCTCTTTGAAGGCTGTTATTATCGATGTTGTACTACCCATATCTACTACTACAGCATCTTCTTTGCCAGCCAAGAATAGTCCTCCAAGCACACTCGCAGCAGGACCTGATTGAATACCTTCCACAGGTCTTTCTAAAGCAATCTCCTCATTCATAAGAGACCCGTCACCTTTTACTATCATCAAAGGCACATCCAAGCCCTTTTGATCCAGTGCGTCTCTGATTTCTCTAAGAAGGTTTTCGACTATAGGAATTAACCTCGCATTAAGGACAGCTGTAACAGTCCTTTCGTAGATTCCGAGCTCTGCTGCAAGTTCGTACCCACAAGTTACAGGTTTCCCAGTCTTCTTCTTTATCAACTCCTTGACAGCCAGTTCATGTACTGGGTTTCTAACACTAAAGTATCCTGATACTGCGAATGCATCGACATTGTTTTTCATACTTTCTACGGCTGAAGATACCTCATCCATTTCCAAACATGCCTGCTCAACACCATCCGGGCCATGGCCTCCTTTGACAGTCACAGTCATCGCTGCAGGTATATTCCAAGTTTTATCAGGCTCGAACCCAATTAGAATCAAACCTACTTTTGCGCCCTTACCTTCAATGACAGCGTTTGTGGCAAGAGTTGAGGCAAGAGAGACTAAAGCAACTTCATCTGCGGGTATGTTACTACTTGCTAAGACTTTGTTTATCGATTCGATAATACCAACAGATAAATCATAGTGAGTTGTCCGGGATTTTGCCTTCGCAACTATTTTCTTGTCATCTAATCTCATAATCACTGCATCTGTGTGGGAGCCGCCTGTGCTTACACCTATTCCAAATATAAAACATCACCGCATGGTTTTAAATAAACACTTTTTAGACCTTACTTTTGTTCGACTTCGGTCCAAACTCTTTGGCGATGTTGAACCTCCATATGTCTCCCAGCTTTGTCAGCTTTATTTCTTGATCATTCACCTCTATCAAACCTTTCTTTTCAAGTTTGCTTATAACGGTTGGAAAAGCTTTCTCTGGCGGTTTTCCGAATCTCTTCATAAATTCATTCTTATTCACAGGTAAACGTATGTATAATCTCATCATCATCTTTCTCATTTCGTCTTCTTCTGATGATACAAACAATTTACCTATTGGAAATCTTCCTCTGCTGACCAGATCTACGTATTCTCCAACTGGTTCAACATCCATGTAGGAATACTTACCCAAATAACCCATAAAAAAACCAGCCCCTGTACCAAGAATTTCAAAGCAAGGATCTTCAAAATCTTCTTTTATTCTGGAGAAACGATTATGACAAGTTGGCATATAACCCGCGTTTGTGAATATCTCGTAAGCTTTCAGATACATTTCCATCTCTTTATCTGAGTTTCCGATTGGTGGCACTTTCCCAAGTTTGAGTTGTTTAGCAAGTGGTGTACCTGGATAAACATCTAATGGGTAGCAGTCTACACTCTCCACATCCAGTTCTAATGCCTTTTTGAGATCCTTCTCCCAAACATGCATAGTCTGTCCAGGAAGATTGTAAATCAGATCGATGCTGACATAAAGTCCCAACTTACGTGCATTCTTGATCACATTTTCAGCTTCAATTGCGTTGTCTTGAAGGTTAAGTATTTTTCTTATGCTATTATCAAAGGTCTGTATTCCTATATCGACTTGATCAACACCATGCTCTAAGATTGATTTAAGCTTCTTTTCATCGAAATTTTGAGTACATCCTGAAACTTTGATCATCCTATTCTTACTTATGTTAAATTCTTTCTTACAATAAGACAAAAGGTCAATTATTTGTTCAGAGGAGAGAACATTTGGCGAGCCACCACCAAAATATACTTCCTCAAATTCACTTGATTTAGCGTATTGAGTTTCTGCATACTTTTTTAACGATTTTTTTAGAGCTGCTATATATCTACTTACTTTGTCTTTGGCATAAGTTTCCGTTGGAAAATAACAAAAGGTGCATAATGAATTACAAAAAGGTACCCAAGGTTGCAATTCCTTCTTCTCACTACTGATGTTTGTTTTACCTAAAAAATCGATGAAAGACTTAAGGGTGCGAGGAGTTACATTTGGGTAATCTCTGTAGGTATAAGGTGGCCAATGTTCCGTCTCCTCATATTTACTGGGAGATTCTCTTTTCCTCCCGCTTAACATAGTTATTGAGTTTTTCGTTATGTTTTATAAAGATTTATTCAAAAAAACATCGAAAGAGTTAATTTATGGTCATAAAGATGAATAATATAAAATGATCTTTTCGAGCCGTGAAAGCCTTATAGAAGTGATAAAAAGGTTGCCATTAGGCACAACTATGTCTATAGAGCCTCATGATTGCCCATTGGTATTAGAAAGATCAGCTTTGAATGTGATCTTGAGCGAAGACAGCTTTGTCAAAACATCTTTCGTTGGCGATGTAGTGGAACCTTCTTTGGAAGAAGGTTCAGTTATTTATATCGATCTTGATACCATCTTTTCAGCCTTTCTGAATCTAATTATCCATAGTGCCAAAAACTTAGATAATTTGCTCATCTTTAGACCTGAGATTGGAGATGTTGGGAAGACGATGTCTTATGTTTGTTCTCTTTTCTCGCCTTACATAAAACTTGTGATTCTGGACTCGATAACTACTCTTTATTATCTTCTCGATAGCAAGGCACCATCAGAGGTTAATAGAAAGATAGGTGTTTATCTGAGCTTACTACAAAGCCTAGCCAATAAACTCGATATACCTATAATGGTCACAAGCTTGATAAGGGCAAAGAGAGTCAAGCAAGCTGAGTCTTGGCTCACTTCCCCAACAGGTGGCAGAGCTTTGCTAAAATCCAAAGTAGTTTTGAAGTTGAGTAAGGTCTTTGAGTATATGGAGATCAACGTAATCAAGCATGACAATGATGTATTTGTCGGAAAAACTTTCAAAGTTCCCATTAGGACTAAAATGGGGTGAGAATTGAGAATGGCTAAGAATTCAACGGGCATTAAATACATACCTATTTATGCTGATGTGAAGAAGGAGAGATTTGATCTATTCGAGATCATTTTAGAAGAAGTGGAAAAAAATGCCGAGAGATTAGAAGATGGGGACATCATAGTAATATCGAGCAAATTTGTCGCTATGTCAGAAGGTAGATTGGTGAAGTTATCGGATGTAATTCCAAGCCCTGAGGCTGAAGATCTGGCATCAAAGACGCACATGCCTAGCAACCTTGCTGAGCTAATATTGAGGGAGGCTGATTTGGTATTTGCTGGTTTACCTGGCTTCGCTCTGGCGATAAAGGATGGTGTTTTCACTCCTAACGCTGGAATAGATAGATCCAACGTGCAAGAAGGCTGGGCCATCCTATACCCAAGAATGCCCTTTAGAAAGGCTGAGACACTGAGAAGAAGAATACTTTTGGAGATTGGCAAGAAGGTAGGAATAATAATAACGGATAGCAGATTGCTACCGTTAAGGTCTGGTACAACTGGAATAGCTATAGGAGTAGCAGGCTTCGATCCAGTCAAGGATGAGAGGGGAAGAAAAGACCTTTTCGACAACGTATTAAGAGTTACTTTACGAGCTTTAGCTGATGATATATGTGCAGGGGCTCAGTTGATAATGGGGGAGGCTAATGAGAGAATACCTTTAGTCATAGTTAGAAACAGTGGTATAAAATTACATGATAAACCCTTGAATTATGAGCAGATGACCGTTGATCATTATGAGTGTATCTATGTGAGAGGGTTAGCAAACGAAGGGCGATCCACCTTTTATCGTGAATCTGGTTAGCTCTTCAATATTAAATAAACAAAATTACGCCAAAGGTTAAAGGGATGTAATCAAATTATTTTTATCCAAGTATATTTATGATCAAAAATTGGAATGCCCTTCGAAATATTATGTGATAATTGTGGTGCCTCGTTATACTCTGGGATAGATCTAAAATATGCGAGTAACATTTTGAAGCTTTACAATGGCAAGTGCAAAAAATGCGGTGAGTTCCTGTCTTATCGAGACTTTGCACTAGAGATAGAACCCTTAGAAAAATAAAGATTAAAATACTGCACGTAGCGAGTATTCTGTTCATAGACTGAAAAGTATCATAATCAGTAAGTGATTCTATGGGCTACACTCTATTGATAGCTGAAAAGCCAGACGCTATGAGAAAGATAGCAGAATCTTTGGCAGAAGATGGAAGTTTAAGGAGAATCCTAACTAATGATGGTGTAGATTATTACGAATTTAAAAGAAATAATAGAAAGCACTTGATTGTAGCAGCAGTAGGGCACCTCTTCAACTTATGCCCTACTGGAAGAGGGGGATGGGTCTATCCTATTTTTGACGCTGAATGGAGACCTAGTTTTGAGGTTAGAAAGGAATCGGGCTTTTCTAAGAAGTATTTTGAAGTCATAAAGAGCGTAGCAAAAGATGCATCAGATTTCATCGTCTGCTGTGATTATGATACGGAAGGAAGCGTCATAGGCTCAAACATTCTAAAGTTTCTTTGTGATGTTAAAGATGCAAAAAGAATGAAGTTTAGTACTTTGACAAAAGAAGAGCTCATAAATTCTTATAAGAATATGTCAAACCATTTAGACTTTGGCCAGATAGAGGCTGGTTTGACTAGGCATTGGCTTGACTGGCTTTGGGGCTTGAACTTAACTCGTGCATTGACTTTGGCAATGAAAAATCAAGCAGAAAAAGGATTCAAGATTCTCTCAACAGGCAGAGTTCAAGGTCCAACGTTAGCTCTACTTCTTGAAAGAGAATTGGAAATAAGAAGATTTGTGCCAAAGCCATATTGGCAATTAGAGCTACATTGTAAAGCTAATAGCAACGAAATAATAGCTATGCATGAAAAAGGTCAGTTTTGGGATAAAAATGAGGCTGATCGAATATTAAAAGAGTGTAAAGGAAAGGATGTTTTAGTCAAAGACATTGCAAAAAGACAGTATAGGCAAATGCCTCCTTATCCATTCAATACAACAGATTTACAGTCTGAGGCTTACTCCCAATTCAAATTCTCTCCTTCACAGACTCTCGGTCTTGCAGAAAGCCTTTATCAGATGGGTGCCATATCTTACCCAAGAACTTCGAGCCAGAAGTTACCAGTAGAAATAAACTACGAGAAAATATTGGGGAATCTATCATCTTTAGAGCATTATAGTGATTTGTGTAAAGATCTTCTTAAAAAAGGTAGACTAATCCCTCATGAAGGACCTAAAGAGGACCCTGCTCATCCTGCCATATATCCGACTTCCGAAGTTCCAGACTTAGGAAAGCTCGCACCTCAACAAAGAAAAGTCTACGATCTAGTTGTGAGAAGGTTCATAGCCACCTTCGCTGATCCCGCTATAAGAGAGAGTATGAACCTAACTTTAGCAATCGAAGAAAATATTTTCATAGCGATAGGAAGGAGAAACATTTCACTGGGGTGGGTGAGATTTTACTCTCCTTACACTACTCTTGAAGAGCAGATCTTGCCAGAGGTTAGAATAGGTCAGAGGTTAGAGAATTTAGGGATAAATATGATTGAGAAATGGACAGAGCCTCCAGACAGATACAGTCAGGGTTCAATTATAAAAGAAATGGAGAAGAGAAATCTTGGCACTAGAGCCACGAGGGCTGAGATACTTCAGACTCTTTATGAAAGAAATTATATCTTTGGAAAGAGCATAAAGGTCACAAAATTGGGAGAGACAGTTACTAATGTGCTGAGAGATTTCTGTCCAAGGATAATAAGTGAAGAATTAACAAGAAATTTTGAGGAAGAGATGGAGCTAGTTATGCAAGAGAAGAGAAAGAAGGATGAGATAATAGAAGAGGCTGTTGATTTTTTGATGGAAATTCTCAATGAAATAAAAAGAAACGAAAGAGGGATGGGTGAAGCATTGCTAAAGGGCTTGATGGAATCTAGAGAAGAAGAGAGAAGGCTTGGCATATGTCCAAAATGCAAAGGCGAATTAAGAATTATAAGATCGAGAAAGAGCGGAAAGGTATTTGTAGGTTGTAAATCATACCCTAATTGCAGAAATTCATATCCTTTGCCACAGATCGCAAAGATAACTCCTTTAGGTAAAGTGTGTGAAAAGTGCTTAACTCCGATGATTCAAGTCTATAGAAAGGGGAGGAGACCCTTCAGCATGTGCCTTGATCCTAAATGCCCGACTAAGTCAAACTTCACAAAAAAGAATACACCTAAAATCCAAGACTCTAATAACATTTAAAGCCAAGAATTTTATAACTCATGACGCTGTCCAGAATTTAGAGTGAATAGAATGGGAATAAAAAAGAGAATCTTGGGCTTTTACAATATAGCTATAGAACGGATAAAACAGTTGATAGGTAAGAAAAGACTTGTCAAATTATCCGGCATACTTACTCTGAGAAGAATAATAGAGATAGCTTATATGATTACATTGCTGATTCTTTTCGCTGGAATAATAAACGCCTTGTTAGAGTTGGGAACTGTAAGACAATATTTCTCTGACTTATCGATTATCCGTTCATCCAGAATTCAAAGCTTTATGGATACTTTTTTGAACTTTTTATTGGTTTCGGTGGGTACTTTGGGAATCTATCTTATGTATCTTGGTGGAAGAAAGATTGGTACGAAGGTACCAAGCCTTTATGTCATATTAGGCTTGACTGTGCTTATAATGAGCACGTTCATCTTTTGGTTTATATTAAGTTATAAAGGAGTGTAAATTCTCTCCATTAGGATGAAGGTATTTACAAAAGAAGAATTGGAGCAATATAACGGCAAGGAAGGGAAGCCTGCATATATCGCATATAAGGGTAAAGTTTACGATGTCTCTAAGAGTTACCTTTGGGAAGGAGGAGAGCATCAGTTTGAACACTTTGCAGGAAAGGATCTGACCATTGAAATTGAAGATGCTCCTCATGGCGTGGATGTTTTAGAAAGATTTCCAATAGTTGGGGAATTAAAAGAAGAATGATGGCTATTAATACAAGTTTCCCTTTTTGATATCAATTGCCTTTAAGTAGAGTTTTCCTTTACTCCAGTTATCTTCTGCCATAATTTGTGATGTGCATACGCTTTTTCTCTGAATTCCTGAGCGATATCTTGATATCCTTCTTCCATGAAGGCGTTGCTTTCTTCCATCTCATAAGCTATCAAAAAGGATAGAGCATCGGCTATAGCGTGCTTCTCTTCCTCAGTTAGCCTTTGTAACCTTATCTCAGGCATCTTCAACTTACTCATTTCTTCTCGAATCTTCCTTAGCCTCTCTTTTTTTGCTCTCATGCCTTATGCCTCCAGTTTAAACGATAACCCCATTCCTTTTGCTTCTTTGGATATCAATGTTACCTCTAGACAATGAGTAAGATAGGCTTTTCTAAGATACCAAATTTGAGCCAATTGTAGTACATCACTTGTAGAGCCAAGATTAAGGTGTATGCATCTATAAATTTTACGCAGTAATACTTTAATCCAATGATTTAACATATTTGACAACAAAATCCCTTTTTTCAACAGCCTTTTTGGCACTCTCTTCAACCTTCATCTTTAACTCATCTAACCCATACGGCGCTTCTTCACCCACTACCTTCTTTATTCTTGTGTAAGCAGACTCTCTGAACTTTAAGTTCAAATTCTTCTCTCCTTCAGAAGTCATCAAGGCTACTTTAGGTATACCTTTCTCAACAAAGCCAACCTTACCTACTCTTACTCCAGATTTTCTAACAACTTTCATTATCTCTTTAACGTAATACTCAGGAGCAAATATCATTAGAGCATCTAAAGAAACTCCAAGGTAGTCTATGCCTCTACTCTCAAGCAGTTCTAAAACTTTAGTATTGACTAGACTTCTAATCTCTTTTTCATAAAAATGAAGGGCTATGTTTGATAGCCTTGAAATCTCGGTTGCATCCCCTCTTATCCCACCATTTGTAACATCTGTCATAGCATAAATCTTCTTGATTAAACCTGAATCCAATAATGCTTTACAAGCCTTTACGAACTGAACATTTAAAGTTTCTAAGACTACATCATGCCTTCCTGAATATATGGCTGATGTGCAAATCGTCCCTCCGCCAGCACCCTCAGTCATAAGTATAATGCTATCAGGCTTTACTTTATGCCTTGCAGCCAGCATAGATTCATCTTCAGCAATGCCAAAAGCTCCAACACAGCCAGTCATCCTATCGCCTATGACCATATCCCCACCAATCCTCAATGTGCTACCTGTCAAAATTGGCGTATCAGTTAGCATGGATACAGCGCTAACCCCTGCCTCAAAGTCGAAGAGTTTTCCAACATCTCCATCATCAGCAAGGTGAAGGTCTATTAGCATACCAATGGGTCTGGCTCCTTTAACGTAAACATCTCTTAAAGTGGCTCTGGATGCATGAAAGCCAGCCAAGAAGGGAAAATCGCTAAGCCTAGAGTGCATACCATCTACAGCAGTAACCAAAACTTTTCCCTTTACTTCTATGGCTCCAGCATCATCGTGATATAATGGATACAATAATGCTCTACTGCTAGAAGGCTTGCCTGCTATCTCGGCCAATTTTCTATGAACGAAGAAGTCTCCCTCTCCTCTCGAGCCAACTCCTATCAAACCCATGCTAACTCCTGATTTGGAATAATCCAGTATCAATTTCAAAGTATTCGATTTAGGAATATTGCTAGAATCCTTAACTTCCTCTATGATGGCATTGGCTAGACCTTCAGCGGATTTATTACTTAAATTCTCTTTGTAGGTTAATATCTCATCTATTAACCTATTCTTCACTTCTTCTATGCTCATTTTCTTTGCCATTAGCTTTCTAGTCAAACCTTCAAGATCGGACAAAATTATCAAGATTGGAATGACTTTGCTCTGATTTATTCATTATGTATCAAAAATATTCTTAAGTTTCTAATTCACAAAGCATGATGAGATAATGCAAAGATTTAGAGGCATGAAGATCGATGAAATGCTAGAAGCAATAGACAACATTGAGAAAAGGATAGGCTTCAATTTATCTAACGTTCAAAAGATTTTATTGACAACTGATGGCTCAGTCACAAGAATTTTGGAAGTATTAACCAAGAAGCCTGTTGTGATAGAAACAAAGGTTAAAACAATCATCAAAGCCGATGAAGATTTGGCTAAAGCATTAAAGATAGAGTCTGGAGAAGATGTAAATTTTAGAGTTGTTCATTTAAAGAACCCTGATGATAGAGCATTAGTATTTGCAAGGTCATGGACTCCTATGAAAGGATTAAGCAATAGTATAAAAAGAGATTTGACTTCAGTAGACATACCTATTGGTAAAATTCTTATCAAGCATAAAATTGAGACAAGAAGAGAGATAATGTCTATAGATGCTATTAACGCTGATGATGAGATGGTTAAGGCTTTTGATGTTAAACTTGGAGATTTGATGCTATCGAGATACTATAACATAATACATGAGGCTAGGATACTGATAAGGATAAATGAAGTATTTCCTACATCGACTACCAATTTTCTCCATCTAATGTGATTATGCTGGAATCTATTAAATCTTTAGACGGTCTATTTGCTCTTCTTTACCTTCTCCATTATCTCCATGTATAGAAGGATTAAATTTGCTATTCTTGCTTGTTTGTCCAAATCTTCCTCTTTGCTCAAAGCATCGTACAGTTTCTGAATCTTGCTTGTTACTAACTCTCCCAAATTTGTGGTCAATTCACTTATGCTACTCATCTCTAGAGAGCTTACGTTTGATAGATCATCACAGTTTATGCACAAAATTCTGTTTTTATATCTGACTTGAACTCCTCCACACTTTGGACAACTCTCCTTCAACAGAGTTGCCCCTCTTCTTATGAGCTCTGTAGCATCGCTAATCTTTCCTTTTTTAGCTTCAGTCAAGTCCATCCCATATTAGAAGGGATGGTATGTAAACTTTAGTCTTTTATATGGATATATTATCCATAATTCTTATTTATTTAGGCTGATAATCATCATAAGAACTTGAGGGTGCGGGTTATGAGCTCGAAAAGGCAAAGAGAGAATGAGCAGAAGCTAGCAAAAGCGATTAGTACACTACAAACAGTGGCGGATAGCACCATTACTCCAAGGAACATAAGGAAAGTAGTCAAAGATGCCATACTCATGCTTAACGATACAAAGTTGGGCCTAGGCGTTAGGGTTGCCAATGCTATAAGCGTACTTGATGAAGTCTCTCAAGACCCTAACATGCCATCTTTTTCTCGTGTAACTATTTGGTCAGCTCTGAGCACTTTAGAGAGCATAAGAGACTAATACATGGTTTAGAGAAATGTTTTCCAAAGAAATTAAAACAAGGATTAAGTAGTGATTTTTGAATGAAGGCTACTTATGTTTATGCAAATTTTCCAAATACATTGCTCAAGAGGAGGTAAATGGCACTGCAGTGTGAAATATGTGGCAACCCTATAACTGGCAATTTTTTTCTCACTCAAATAGAAGGAGCAATCTTTAGGGTGTGTAGCTCATGCGCAAAGCTTGGGTCACCGGTGCGTGAGAAGAAAGATGTAAAGCCAGCATTGCAAAAGCCCAAACCTTCTGACCGATTATTGAAAGAGCCTTTGCTGGAGTTAAGGTTCGATTACAATAAAATGATAAAGCAGGCAAGGGAGAAGCTGGGTTTATCACAAGAGCAACTTGGGCACAAGATAAACGAAAAGCCATCTGTAATAAAGCTGCTAGAGAGTGGGAAGCTAAAGCCCGACGATTTATTGGCGAGAAAGATAGAGCATGCCTTAAAGCTAAGGCTCCTTATCCCTCCTGAAAGCGAATAATCCACACAGATAGGCTTTGAACCCAAAAGATAAATTCCCAATGATAATTGATTACCTTTTTGGCAAGGGTATAAGCCAAATCATTCCAATGGATAAATTGAATTTTACATTCTCTAAAAGAACTGGAAAGATAAAGAATGTATTGTTAGATGATAAATTAATAGCGATTTTTCGTCCTGATGGAAGCATAGCCTTAACGATTAATGGAGCAGAATTATTGGTTAAACATCCTAAATTCGCTGAAAATTGTGTAGTAGTAAAAGATGAGGCAAGAGATTTCATAGCCATGGGAAGATCTGTATTTGTAAAGCATGTTATAAGCTGTGGGTATAGAATAAAGCCTAAATCTGAAGTTGTTGTCGTTGATACTAATGGTGATGTAATAGCTGTTGGCAAAGCTTTATTGTCAGCAAAAATGATGAAGAATTTCAAATCAGGAGTTGCAGTGAAGGTTAGAAAAGGGATAAAAACTTATAATGGTATGATCTAATTTGATACGAGATGAAGATAAGCGACAGGCAAGCAAGAAGAATGCTTGAAAAGATGGGTGTTGATATAGAGCCTTTACCAGATGTGAAAGAAGTCATAATAAGGACCAGTAGCAAGGATATAGTCATAAAGAATCCCGATGTATCTGAGATGAAGGCAAAGGGGGTTAGAGTCTTTCAAGTTATGGGAGTAGCTATTGAAGAAAGGGTTATAGAAGTTCCTAAGTTCACTGAAGAAGATGTTCTTTTGGTTGCTCAGCAGGCCAATGTATCAAAAGAAGTTGCAGCAAAGGCTTTAGAAGAATCGGATGGCGATTTGGCAAAAGCCATATTGAAGTTGACGTCTTAGATCAAATGCATACAGTCACTTATCATTATAACTACAATAAACATTAATATTTGTTAGAAGAGTCTTGCTTATGGGCCTCGGTAGCTCAGCCTGGTAGAGCCAAACTAATGGCCTTGAAAGCGTTGCCTTGGTATCTCTAACAAAAAGGCAGAGGTCGCGGGTCCGAAGCCCGCCCGAGGCTCTATAATTCAATTTTAAATTTCTTTTTCTTAAATTCACTGTGCACTTTTAACTGTAAAGTTTTTTCAAAACTCTTAGAGCGTTCAGAGTGATCCATTTACTTGGCTTACCTTTCTGTTCGATATTTACTTGGAAGCGGCCATTGAAAGTGTTTTCTAGCTTTCATCTGCCTTGATCGTCTTGCTTGGATATTACTAAATCTATGGCTTCTTGCATTCGTTCATCCTTGTAGCCGAGCTTTGTCAAAATCAATAGAATTTCTAAAGCATCTGTATTCCACATCAGGGGAAAGCCAAATCGTAACCACTCAGGCTTAGACACGTGACCTAAGTCATGGCTTCTTTTGTGAATATGATGTTTAAGCATACATTCCACCCCTTTTTCGATCATGTCTTTTACATCCTTGGATCTTTTGTTAACAGAAATTTCTACCAGTGCCTTCAATGCCTTGACCACGCCCATATGACAAGTGTGCTTTCCCCAGCACTTTTCCAGTCTATCATAAGGCCAGCCTTTTGCCGCCTCTTTTATTCCATCATCGAATCGTTGATATTTGACGATCCATTTGATTCCCTTCTGAACTCTGGGGTCATCCAAATAGCCGAATCTGATCAAGCTCCAAACCATATTACCCGTTAAACAAGGCAATACACCATCGTGCCAGCCTCCGCCAGTTCCAGCCTTACGATAAGAAAAACCGCCGCTTTCACGATCTTGCGAGTTTTCAAGAATAAATTCACAAGCCTTTTTTATGCGTTCATCCTTACCACTCGCTCCAAGCTCTGCCAAGACTATGAGTTGCCAAACAGTGCCCTTGTATTTTGATTTGATGTAGAAATTCTAAGGAGCCTCCCAAAAACCCTTATTCTTTTGTTTAGCCAGAATCTCGGGCACAACTCCTTTTTCCATGATCTCCATTTTTGCTCTTATAACTTCAGGATCGTTTTCAGGTTTTTCTAAAATATCGATCAAAGTAAAATATCTCACAGAAGGATTGTCTTCTTCTAACAGCCAGCATGTCGGATCAGCTCTCAAAAAGGTTTTCCAATCACTCATGCTTCTAACCAACTAGCACGTTATCTCAGAGAATTATATGTTAAATATTTATCCCACCAGAATTGCCTTAATGCTCAAGAACCTTGTTTAAAGTAGGAGAGTATTGATTTGGAGGCTAGTCCATGAAGGCTATGGTGCTTCATAAACAAGCTCCTATAGAGTCGGAGCCATTGGTTTACACTGATGTTGACAAACCTGAGCCAAAAGATGGAGAGCTTTTGCTTAAGGTTATTTGCTGTGGCATTTGTAGAACAGATCTTCATATCGTGGAAAGCGAGTTGCCTCTACCAAAGCTTCCTATTATACTAGGTCATCAAGTGGTAGCTATTGTGGATGAAGTAGGCGAAGGAATTAACGATGTCAATAAAGGCGATCGGGTAGGAGTGCCTTGGCTCTACTGGGGTTGTGGCAAATGCAAGTACTGCAGAAGAGGTTTGGAAAACCTTTGTGATAATGCTCTTTTCACAGGATACAGCATAGATGGAGGTTATGCAGAATACATGGTCGCTAAAGAAAATTTCGTTTATGCGATACCAAAAGACTATGATGATTTGCACGCTGCCCCGTTGCTATGTGGAGGAGCGGTAGGCTATAGAGCTTTGAAGCTTACAAAGCTTTTAGAGAGAGGAGAAGGAAATCTAGGACTCTTTGGCTTCGGATCGTCTGCGCATATGATTGCCCAAGTAGCTTTGAACAAAGGTTTGGAAATATATGTCTTCACAAGAGGCAAGGAGAGGCAAGAGCATGCCCTTTCTCTAGGAGCCACGTGGGCTGGAGCACCCATTGATGAAGCTCCTGTTAAGCTAGATGCAGCCATAGTCTTCGCTCCAGCAGGCTGGGTTGTGATTGAAGCTCTCAAAAAATTGGACAAAGGAGGGAGGATAGTAATGGCTGATATATACATGACCCCTATTGAGAAATTGGATTATGAGCTGATCTGGCTTGAAAAGGAAATCAAGAGCGTAGCCAACGTAAATCCAGCAGATGTAAGAGAGTTTCTAATCGAAGCATCAAAGGCTCATGTTAAACCAGATGTAAAAACGTATGCGCTAAAAGATGCTAATAAAGCATTAAACGACTTGAAGCAGGGAAAGATAATGGGCTCCGGGGTGTTAAAAATAGCTTAATGATTGAACTAGTATGAGAGACTCAAAGTCAGGTATAAAAGATGCAACGCATTCATAAAGATAGCATACGCACTAATACGTCATAAAAAGCCTTTAATAGTAACCCTACCCCTACTAAGCAAGGGATCCTATACCATGTACTTCGACCCTCAGCCAAAAGTGAAAAGGGTTGACTTATTTAATCGGGACGCAGAACTTAAACAATTCTTTGATGCAGTGGCTTACGCCTCGCTGGTTGTCATCATTGGACCTCGAAGGACCGGGAAAACCTCGTTCATGAATATAGCGCTCATGGAGTCAGGTTTTCCTTATATTAGCTTAGATTTACGTGGGTTGTCCTATAATCCTTCACGTACCGATATTGTTCGTAGGCTGGAGACTGCTTTTAATAAAATCGACCGAAAATGGTTGAATGCCCTTTGTAAAGCGCTAACAAAAGTAAAAGGCTTCTCAATTCTTGGAAATACTATTAGTCTAGACTGGGGCAAAACAGGCGTAGATCTCACAGACTTATTTGATGAGATTAATGTTTGGGCTCAGAAGCAAGGTACAAAGTTCCTTGCAGCCTTTGATGAAATACAGCTCATTCGTGGAGATAAGCAGATTCCACGTTTATTTGCCCATATTGCAGATAATGACCATAACATAACTCCTGTTTTGACAGGCTCTGAGGTTGGTTTGCTCTTCGACTTTTTGGGCTTTGACAACGCTGAATCACCACTTTATGGCAGGCATTACACTGAAATTCTTATGCGTAATTTTGATCCTAAAGAAGCTGAAGCCTTCTTGAAGGCAGGCTTTCAACAAATCAAAGTGTCTGCCCCTAAAGAAGTAATACATTATGCGATAGAGAAGTTGGACGGTATTGTCGGTTGGCTCACCTTGTTTGGGGCAGAGTGCCGTGATTATCGCACATGCAGTAAGGGCCTTGTTGATGAGGTAGTTCATAAAGGCGGCAAATTGGCTAGAGCAGAAGTTCTAAAGCTAATCACTCTTTCGAACCGCTACGGAGTCGTTCTTAACTTCCTAGCTAAGATTGGCACGGCAAGCTGGGCCCAAATTAAGGCCATCTTAGAAGCGCGAGAGCATCGCTCGCTTCCAAATTCCACAATTGCAAATATGCTAAACACCCTAGTGAAGACCAGTCTCATCACAAAATCAAATGGCCAGTACCAAATTACAGACCCGCTTCTCGTCAACGGAATCCAGCAAGAACCACTTCCTGAAGTGTAAGTGACCCTACCCCTACTTGGTATGGGTTGGATTACCTAAGAGCTCAACTTAAATTTGGATTTCGATTTCAAAAACGAGGAGTTAAGCCAGCTTAAAGTTCTGTTTCCAAAAACTAATGATAAAAGAATTCCGCGAAAAATTGATCTCCCAAGCTAAATTTATATAAGCTTTATTAGTTTAGTCTTGTTTTCTGATGCTTTAACCTCTATAACATCTTCTTCTCTTATCTTTGTCCCTTTTTGATCACGAGTCATACCATAAAGTCGAGCATCACCCTTTCTTGCAAGCTTTATTCTTATCTCACTGCCATATGGAACGGTGTATCTTAAAGGATGCTCATTCGTCCCTTCTCTTATTGTGTAAGTTGGAAGTATATGATATATGCCCACTTCATCTTCTTTTATCAGAGTGTAAGAATCGATGTTAAACCGAGAACCATCCTTAATTCTGTCAAGACTCGAAAAATAGCCCGTTGAACCTGCAGAAGTCGTCACAACGACTCCATTACTTATGGCAAAGTCTACAAAGTTAAAGTCTTCTCCTTTAACCTCCAATTTGTACCTTAAGCAGTTACTATTCAAACCTCTCTCAAGATAGACATCAGTGAAAACATCACCTAATCTTTTATTATTTAAGAAGACTGCGAGTCTCCTATATTCTAAAATACTATAGTCTCCTTTTTTTATACGATTCATTGCATCTTGCAACTCATCAAAGTAAACCTCAGCCAAGTAGGCTTTACTCTCTATTGGCTTTAGTTTTCTTACACCAACGAAAAGAAGGGGAATTTTTCTAACCCTGCCATAATAGCTAAAGATGCCGTCCCCGCCTATCACTATCCCAAAATCAGGCCTTTTTGGATCATGAATAAATCCTGCATTATTAATGACTTTGACAGCATCTTCTTGGCTAACTTTTGGTCTTGCCGGGTCTAGTAGGATTATCGCTCTCATCAAATTGTGAATTCATCTCTAGAGCTTGGATTTAACCTTTAACTTTATTCCATTTGGAATAATTTTGCCAAAAAACTATTTATAAAATGCCAATCCTTCTGCTTGGAGAGGTAATAATATGTCAGAAGAACGTGGAATAGAAAAAATAAGGACCTATGAAGAGATAAATCAGAAGATAAAGAGTGGCGATGCTGTAGTATTGACTGCTGATGAATTCATAAAGGCTGTTGAAGAATCAGGATTGGAAAAGGCTACAAAAGAAGTGGATGTGGTGACAACTGGAACCTTTGGTGCCATGTGCAGTTCTGGCGCTTTCATAAATTTTGGTCATTCTGAACCTCCAATAAAGATGTTCAAGTGCTGGCTCAACGATGTTCCTGCCTACAAAGGGTTGGCAGCAGTGGATTGCTACATAGGCGCTACTGCCATGAGTGAAACGAAGGGCTTCGAGTATGGGGGTGGCAATGTAATTGAAGATTTAGTTTCTGGAAAAGAAATTGAACTGAGGGCTGAGGCTTATGGAACTGACTGCTATCCCAGAAGGTCCATTGAAACTACATTAACCATAAACGATCTGAACCAAGCAATACTCCTCAATCCAAGGAATGCGTATGAAAGATATAACGCAGCAACAAACAGCACGGATAAAATCCTTTACACTTACATGGGCACTCTTCTCCCTCATTATGGGAACATAACTTACTGTGGCGCAGGTCAGTTGAGCCCATTGTACAAGGATAAAGGCTTCGAAACCATTGGCATAGGGACTCGTATCTTTCTGGGTGGAGGAATAGGCTATATCATTGGAGAAGGGACTCAGCATAACCCTCAGAACCAATTTGGCACCGTAATGGTTAGAGGAGATCTTAAGCAGATGAATGCTCGTTATCTAAGGGGTGCAACTTATAACAAGTATGGCACCACTCTATACGTAGGAGTCGGAATCCCCATACCCATCATAAACGAAAGGGTGGCTGCTTCAGCAGCATTAAGAGACGATGAAATCTTTACCAACATACTTGATTATGGTGTACCATCGAGAAGTAGACCAACCGTAAAAAAGGCATCGTACGCTGAACTGAAATCGGGCAAAGTACAAATAAATCAAAAGGAAATACCATCTTCCTCTCTCTCTAGCAACAAAGTGGCAAAAGAGATAGCTTTGACTCTTAAGAATTGGATAGAACAAGGAACCTTCTTACTAAATAGACCTGCAGAATTGATACCAAACCATAGAGAGATCAAGCCTTTAGAGGTAAAAGGAAGAGAGCCAAAAGTGAGAGATGTAATGACAAGGGAGATAATCGTAGGCAAGCCTAATGATGACATAAAAGATGTGGCAAGAACACTGATAGCAAAGGGCGTAGATCATTTGCCCATCGTTGATAATGAAGGTAAGCTCATAGGCATAATCACATCATGGGACTTGGCTAAAGCGGTTGCTCAAGATAAAAGACAATTGCATGAGATAATGACCTTGAAGGTTGTATCTGCAAAAGAGGATGAAGCCATAGACACAGTGATAAGAAGAATGGAACAGCACAACATATCTGGAGTTCCTGTCGTGGATCAATCTAACCATATAATCGGCATATTAACAACAGATGATATATCAAGAAAGCTAGTTAGGAGGGTTATAGAATGAAACTAAAGCTCATATATTCCCGTGAAAACTTAGGGAAACCCGTTCTTTCAGATGTAATATCCAAGACCAATCTACCAATAAACATCTTAGAGGCAAAGATAACGCTGAATACTGGAGAGATGTTAATCGATGTGCCAGCAATAGGAGAGAAACTGAAAGAAGTCTCAAATCTTTTCCAAAAAGCTGGTTTGATAGTAAAGGAGATAACTCGAACTATAGAAATAGATCGTGAAAAATGCATATCTTGTGGGGCGTGTGTATCGCCGTGCCCTGTCAGAGCCATAACTCAAGACTTTAATTGGGACGTAGATTTCGACGAACAGAAGTGTGTTGGGTGTGGCATATGTGTAGATGCCTGCCCAGTTAGAGCCATTCGAATGCTATGATCAAAGAGCGATAATGTCTATGAGCTCAAGAACAGTATTCTCAAGAGGGCTATACAGAAAGAGAATGGTAATAGAACAATCCAACTTGCTAATGATCAGTGATACTCCTCGAGCCATTTCTGTAGCATTAAATTCCATAGTTCATCATAGAAAATATTTAGAAAGATACATCAAAGATCATCCCGATTACGAGTTATCCTTAGAGCCTATAAACTATGAAGACGATGCTCCTGAAGTTGTTAAGTTGGCAGCCTTCTCAGCAGAGTTGGCTAACGTTGGTCCTATGGCAGCTATTCCAGGGGCTTTGGCTGAGATAGCAGTTAAAGACATGGCTCATCAAGACTCTTTGGTTAACTTAGTTGAAAATGGTGGGGAGATAGCATCCATATCTAATAAGCCAATTAATGTAGGGATTTATGCAGGTTCTTCTCCTCTCTCTGGTCATATAGGCTTTCAGTTATCGCCAGAAGACTCTCCTATAGGCATAGCAACAAGCTCTGCTACAGTCAGCCATGCTTTAAGCTTTGGAGAAGCGGATGCAGTAATAATAACAGCAAGATCGTGCGCTCTGGCTGATGCGGCAGCTACAGCTGTTTGCAACGCTGTAAAAGGTTCTGACGTTGAGGCTTCTGTTCAATCTGGATTAGAGGTGGCTGAGACTATACCTCAGATAAGGGCTGCCATGATTATTCGTGGAAAATGCATAGGCAAAATCGGCAAATTGCCAAGGCTAATCAAACTAAATGGTAATATCGACGATCTTTTCAAAGTAAGCTTATATGAAATATTTTCTCATGAGATGAAATTCCTCTAATCTAGCTAATTTTACTTGTTTTAAAAGAAATTGGTAGGGCAAAGACTTATCCATTAGATTTCATAAATCATAAAGAGGTGACATCTTTGATGGAGGATTTCGTCATCGACGTTTTGAAGGTTTCACTTGCACTATTTATAATCGTCGATCCGTTAGGAAACGTGCCGATATTCATCAGTTTAACAGAGGGTATGAGTCTTGAGCAACGCAGAAAAGCTTTTCAAACGGCTACCATTGTATCGTTAATACTACTCTTGGTCTTTGCTTTATTGGGGCAACAGATATTAGAAGTCTTCAGAATATCGCCACAAAGTTTCATGATAGCTGGTGGGCTGTTACTACTTGTAATAGCAGTCAAGCTACTGATCTTTGGGGGCTGGGAGGAGAAGAAGACCTTGCCTGAGAGTATTGGCGCAGTCCCTATTGCTACACCTCTCCTTGTCGGTCCAGGGGCTATTACCACAACCATAGTTATGTTGCAGTCCTCTGGATTATTGGTTACTTTAGTATCTGTTCTGATAATCTTTTTTACTATCTGGTTAGTCTTGCGCTTTATAGAAAGAATTAACAAGTTTCTAGGCATTACTGGCGCTACAGTTATTGCAAGGATAATGGCAATATTCATAGCAGCGATAGCTGTGGGCTTCATAATAGACGGCATAAAATACTATTTTCTTTAACTTATCAGTAATAAAATATTCATCATGCGAAATTTTAGCACTTACGCCGAACTTATCAAACTGACATAATCTGTAAATCTACGGTAATTGAGCATTATTGCAAAACAATGCTTAAACACATGTTTTAGTTATGACAAAATGGGGTCGTGGCCTAGCTTGGTTTATGGCACTGGCTTCGGGCGCCAGAGTCCCTTAAAAGGCTGAAGGTCGTGGGTTCAAATCCCACCGACCCCATTCTAGTTAGGCTTAAATAAAGAATTTACTATATTGATGATTGATAAGAATTGAAATTCATAACATTAGTAAAGCTCAGACGTAAGCCCACTAAAAAAGAGGTTCAAGATATGGAAAATGCGATCAAGAATCCACCAGAAGGAACGAAGATTCATAACTTCTTCTGGACTCTTGGGCGTTATGACATAGTCTTCTACACAGAGGGACCTGATGAAAGGATGGCCTTGAGCGTAGTGCTTCCATTTCTCGACTTTGCAGCAACAGAAACATTGGTAGCTATATCTAGGGAAGCCGCACTGAAAGCAATGGGTCTATGAACCCCATCTTATTTTTTATCCTTAATACTTCTTTGATTTTCTTATAGCGTTTAAACTTGATAATTCTGCATCAGACGAAGTCGAGCCAATTCAAATATTTCTTTACTTCGCCTCGAACTACTCTAAAGAATTCACTCTGAAGTTTCCCAGTTATAGGACCTCTAGAGCCATCTCCTATGACCCTTCCATCTACCTCCCTTATGGGTGTAATTTCTGCAGCAGTTCCAGTAAAGAAAGCTTCATCCGCCAAGAATAGCTGCTCTCTCAAAATATCTGCCTCCATGGTTAAAATACCTTGATCTTTTGCCAGGGTGATCACGGAGTCTCTTGTTATGCCTGGGAGAGCTCCTGCGCTAAAAGGTGGCGTGATAAGTCTTCCATTCTTCACTATGAAGATATTCTCTCCAGGCCCCTCAGCTATCTTACCATTAAAATTGAGCAGAATAGCTTCCTCATACCCACAGTTTAGTGCCTCAAGCTTTGCTAGGGTTGAATTTGCGTAGTTCGCAGTCAATTTGGCTAAGGGTGGTAGCATGCATGAGTCTATCCTACGCCAAGAAGAAACTTTACATCGAACTCCCTTCTTCAGGCCTTCTTCACCTAGATAAGTTCCCCAAGGATAGCATGCTATTGCAACATCAACAGGATTATTCAACGGACTAAGGCCCATCTCTTTATAACCATAGTAGGCTATCGGTCTAATGTAGCATTCTTTTAGCTTGTTCACCCTTACAGTCTCCTTTGTGGCTTCAAAAATCTCCTCAAAAGTAAAGGGAATCTCCATCATGAACACTTTGGCACTATCGAAGAGTCTCTTGATATGATCCTTCAGTCTAAAGACTGCAGGACCCTCCTTCGTCTCATAGCATCTTATCCCCTCGAAGACGCCTGTGCCGTAGTGAAGCCCATGGGTAAGGATATGAATTTTGGCTTCATCCCACTTTACAAATTTGCCATTCATCCAAATTAATTCAGTCTTGATCAAGGACCTTCTCTTACGTCAACCCTTGTCATCCTTTTGCTATAATTCTTTTGGTGTCTATTGAAAAAATCTGAATCTTGATAAACTTTAATACTTGTTAAGGATCATTTTGATCAAAGATAATGATAAATCACCTCAACTTGGTGAAGAAATTTGACCGATCCAAGGACCTTGTTATCCAAGAATGTTGGTGAGAGTTATTTGCTCCTGGGCAATGAAGCCATTGCAAGGGGAGCCATAGAGGCAGGAGTAAGGGTTGTTACAACATATCCAGGAACCCCTTCTTCTGAGATTGCTGATAACCTATCACGTATTGCAAAGGAAGCTGGAATTTATATGGAATATTCTACGAATGAGATCGTTGCTGTCGAAGTGGCTGCTGGCGCTTCTTTATGTGGGGTTAGAGCTTTATCATCCATGAAGCATGTAGGTCTTAATGTTGCTTCTGATGCTCTTATAACTTTGGCTTACACAGGAGTTAGAGGAGGGCTAGTAATAGTTTCAGCTGATGATCCTAGTTGCTGGAGCTCTCAGAACGAGCAGGATAATCGATACTATGCTCTTTTGGCCAACTTACCCTGCCTTGAGCCTTCCAATTCTCAGGAAGCGAAGGATTGGATAGTGTATGCCTTCGATCTATCGGAGAAGTTCGAATTGCCGGTTCTGTTTCGTACTACTACAAGAGTGAGCCATACATTGGCTCCAGTGGAGTTAGGTATGATTCACGAAAGATCAGATCATGGTAGGTTCGTTCCTGAAGTAAAGCGCTTTGTTATGGTGCCAGATTTTGCAAGGATAAGGCATGCTGTCTTAATTGAGAAGATGAAATCCATCAAAGAGCTTAGCGAGAAATCGCCTCTTAACAAGATCGTAAGAGAGGGAGGGAAGATAGGTTTCGTAACCTCTGGTGCATCATTTAACTACACTATGGAGGCTATAGATATTTTGAATATCGAAGCATCAGTTCTAAAGATAGGATTAATTCATCCCTTTCCAGAGCAACTTGTCAAAGATTTCGTAAAGGGATTTGAAGAGGTTTTTGTGGTTGAGGAGCTTGAGCCCTACATTGAGAACGCTGTTAGGACCTCTGCTAGTGCTTTAGGCTTGATAAGAATAAATGGAAAATCCGATGGTTTCTTACCGAGGAATGGTGAACTATCGACAAGCATAGTTGTTAAGGCTTTGGCAAAGAGCTTGGGAAAGCCTTTGCCCAGAAACTTGGTCAATGAGATTCCTTTTGAAGAAATTCAGAAGAGCTTGCCTTCCAGACCTCCAATACTTTGCCCTGGTTGCCCCCATAGAGCCTCTTTCTACGCCATGAAGAAGGCCTTGAAAGGCGCACAAATAAATTGCACAGACATAGGTTGCTATGCTCTAGGCGTTCAGGCTCCTCTCAAAATTGGTGACCTTTTGATATGCATGGGCGCCAGTGTTGGTACTGCTTGTGGCATGAGCAAAGTCCAAGAAAGACCAGTAGTAGCTATAGTGGGCGATTCGACTTTCTTTCATGCATCCATCCCAGGTCTGATAAATGCAGTTTATAACAATCATAGGACTGTCTTAATTGTTCTAGATAATTATGCTACAGCGATGACAGGCTTTCAGCCACATCCCGGAACAGGTTTCACTGGCACAGGTGATCGAGGGAAAAGAGTAGTCATAGAAGAAGTTGCAAAGGGCTGTGGTGTGGAACTTGTTGAGGTGGTAGACCCCTATGACATTAAGCAAACATGTGACGCCCTTAAAAGAGCTATGGAATACCCGGGTCCATCTGTAGTTGTAGCTAGACAGAAGTGCAGTCTACTGGCTGTTCAAGAAAAGAGAAGGAAAGGCGAAAGCGTAATCCCATATAAGATAGTTAAAGATAAGTGCACTAACTGTCTTGCATGCGTAAAAGTGCTGGGCTGTCCAGCAATATATCTGTCGAATGATATGGTAATGATCGATGCTGATACATGCACTGGCTGTAGCGTCTGTGCACAAGTTTGCCCTTACAAAGCTATAGAAATCTCGAGGATGAATCAAGATGAAAGCGTATAATATAGTGATAACAGGTGTAGGAGGGCAAGGAGTCCTCTTAACCGCAGAGATTCTTGGCAATAGCGCCTTGAAAGAAGGCTACGATGTTAGGGTTAGTGAGATTCATGGAATGGCTCAAAGGGGAGGAAGCGTAGTCTGTGATGTGAGAATTGGTAAAAGAGTCTATGCACCAACTACGCCAGATGGAATGGCAGATGTAATGCTAGGTCTTGAGCCCATAGAGACCCTTAGATACCTAAAATTTGCCTCTCCTCAGACTTTGATCATAATGAATACGAGATCAGTAAAACCTGTGTCAGTTTTGATGGGAGCAGCGAAGGATTTATCACTAGATGATATTACTCAAATCATTAATCGTTATTATGATAATGCTATACTGATCGATGCTATGCAACTTGCCATGAAGGCTGGTAGTCCGATCGTTCAGAATATGGTTATGCTAGGGGTATTGGCCTCTACTGAGCATCTTCCAATTAATATCAATACTCTAAAGGAGAGCATAAAGCAACTTGTTTCTCCTAGGTATTTTGAATTGAACATGATGGCTTTTGAATTAGGATTAAAGGCTGGAGAATCTTACTCATCTTTTAAGCATTAAATATTTACGAAGCCAAGGAGAGATGCCCTTAGGCATCAAGATTATAACTGCAACTAAAATGACGCCAAAGAGAAGAAGCTGCACCTTTGGATAAATTGTTATCATTCCTGGACCAATTGTTCGAACCCAAGGTTCTATCATTCTTAAAAACTCCAAGATAAAGAATCTTAGGACTGACCCTATTACAGGCCCTTCTATTGTTGCGAGCCCTCCTATGACTGTAATTATAATCGGCCAGAATGAGTTGCTCGGATCATAGATTTGATGGTTTATATAACCTATGAAATGAGCATAGAAAGCTCCAGTCAAACCTGTGAAGAAAGCACTTATGGTAAAAGCTAGAAGCCTATACTTGACAACATCGATCCCTGTTGCTTTGGCTTCCAACTCATTCTCACGAATGGCAGCGAAGGCTAAACCTATTTTAGATTTTATGATAAAGTAAAAGACGAAGACCAAGAATATTGCAAGAGCAAGCATCACATAATAGTAATGGAAGTAATATTGATATTGACTGATGGTTGGGAAGAGCTTAGGAACGACTAACCCTAAAGTTCCTCCTGTAATCCAGTTAAACTCTATGGTCAAGGCTATCATGATTATGCTAAAACCAAAGGTTACTAGAGCGAGAAACCACTCTCTTAACCTTACACAAGTCAAGCCTATGAGGAATCCTACAAGAGCTGATACCAATGCTCCCATTAAGATCCCCAAAAAGGATAAAGAAGTTTGAATTGTAAATAAGGTAGTAGCGTATGCACCTATGCCGAGAAAGGCTGCATGACCAAAGGATACTTGACCAGAGTAAGCCAAAAGGTTCCAACTTGAAGAATAACTAATAAAAAAGAACATCAAGATGAGAACGTGTATAACATAAAGTGAAGTTTGGAAAAAGGGTATGAATAGGAGTACTATCAACACCAGAATAAGAAAGTAGAATCTCGGTTTTCTAACATTGGTGCGGAGATCTGTAAGTATCTTCATTTTTCTTTCTCTCCAAACAAGCCTGTGGGTCTAACTATTAATACTAAAATAAGGATGGCAAATCCAACAGCGTCTCTCCAAGTCCCTCCTAGTATGGTTACTGCGCAACTTTCAACTAAACCGTATGCCAAGCCTCCAACAACTGCTCCTAAGGGACTTCCAAGCCCACCCAAAATGATTATGGTAAAGGCTTTCAGAGCAGGTATCTCGCCAGCATAAGGAGTTATGGAAGTAGTAATCGCTAAAAGAGTTCCTGCAGTTGCAGCTAGAGCCGTACCCAAGCCGAAACTAAACATGTTTATACGCTCAACGTTTATCCCCATCAGCATGGCTGCCACTCTATTTTGACTTGTAGCTCTCATAGCTCTACCAATCTTGGTTTTTCTTATAAGTATGTAAAAGCCAGCCATGACCAATACAGTAATCCCAATTACGATCAACCAATCAAGACGCATTCTTACTATTCCAAACTCAACTATAATGTTCTTGAACGGGCTATCAATCAGCACTGGATAATCGGTCCATAAGACAGACATAGCATTTTGTAGCACATAAATTAAACCTAGGCTAAGAATTAATTCGTTGAGCTTCGATGTGCCCAAAACTTGGTGGAAACAGATTCTTTCAGTCAATATTCCTACTGCTCCTACAATAATCATTGAGACAAAAATAGAGAGGTAGGGGTTAAGGCCTTCAAGAATTGAGACCCAATAACTTACATATCCACCCATTATCATGAACTCGCCATGGGCGAAGTTTACCACTTTCATCACACCAAAGATAAGATTAAGTCCAGAAGCTAGCAGCACGTATATGCATCCTACGATTAATCCCCAAATAAGTATCTGAATCAGAGTAGGAAGGCTAATAGCTAATGGCAACCTTTTCACCAATAGGCTTGAGCTTCCATTTCAGACTAATTCCCTCGGTTCTTTATTCACAGAGTATTAGGGTCCGCCAGGCTCGTAGTCAGGCGGTAGCTCGAAATCTCTTTGCTTTAACTCATCTGGATAGACTATATATGGCTTGAGTGTAGTACCGTCCCATATCATCTGTTCTATAAAGCATAGAGGATCGATCTCGTGGTTTTCATCAAACCTTATGATTCCATCCTTCATCATGATCAGCATCTGAGGCATCTCAATACTTTCTATCTCATCTCTTATCTTTGCTTTATCAAGCGTTCCTGCATTCTCTATTGCTTGAGCAATTAAGTATATTGCATCGTAAGTATCAGCACCCATCATGCCAGGAATTACTCCCCATCTTTCAATATATGTGGTCTTATAGGTATCAACAGCATCTAAGTAGGATTCAGCTTGTGGACCAAATTTCGACTCTAGGATTTGGTGGTCTCCATAAATTCCAAGAAACTCGTAGAATTGAGGTTCTTCACAGCATTCGACTGCAATGTATAGGGTATTTAGGCCAACATCTGCTATGCCTTGCTTTATAGCATCAGAAGTGTCTTTAGTAAACCCTGCATGGTAAACTGCATCTGGCTTTGCATCCTTGATCTTTAGTAATTGAGTATGAAAATCTGTATCTCCCATCCCAAAGGTCTCAGCATCAACAATAGTGATGTTCAATCCTAAGTCATTTATGAAGTTAATGGTTGATTGATAGCACCCTTGACCATAGGCAGTATTTTGGTACAAAATAGCAAGACTGAGGTTTCTATTAGGAGCAACTATTGGTTTTACTGTATGGTTAAGGAATCTTACTATAGTCTCAGAATAATCGTCTGTAATAGTACAATAGTGGAACATGTAGCTCGTATTCTTATCAGTTCTTCTTGTGACTAGGGAAGACGATGCGCCTGTTATGACAAACGGGACATTATGATCTATGGCTGGTACCTGGGAAGCAAGGGTTACAGCGCTCGAGAAACCTCCGACAAGGACATCAACATTATCTTCAGTTATCAACTTCGTAACAACCGTTGCCCCATCTGCTGGACTCGTCTTATCATCACCTACAATGAGTTCTATTTTCAGTTTTGAGTTATACTCTCTTACATAAACCCCCCCAGCTGCGTTTATCTCCTCGACAGCCAGGATTGCGGCTCTCTCCATATCAGTGCCTACATCGGCTGCAGATCCTGTAAGAGATGCGACCAACCCTATCTTTATGGTTCTCCTAGGAGGTACAATCAGATAATAATAGGCAACTATTGATACAGCTATGATAGCTATTATAGCGATGGCAAGTATCAACTGAGTTCTTTTCTTCAATTTATCTCCTCTATTCTCAAGGGTTTATTTGAAAACCTTCTTAAAGTTTTCTTCTTGAAAATTTTGCAAGAGGTAATGCATTTTCTTCAACAGTTCATGGATCTAGAGTCCGAGATATGCTTTTTTCACATGTTCATTGGCTAGAAGCTCATTCCAATCTCCAGAAAGGACCATCTTACCTGATTCTAATAAGTATCCTCTATCTGCTATCTCCAAGGCTCTGTGCACATTCTGCTCAACCAATAGAATTGTTACACCCCTCTCGTTTATTTCACGCATAGAATTAAAGATCTTTTGTACGAGCATTGGGGCCAGTCCTAGAGAAGGTTCATCCATGATTAAGAGCTTAGGCTTCGACATCAAACCCCTTGCTATTGCCAACATTTGTTGCTCACCTCCACTAAGGGTTTGGGCCAACTGCTTACGCCTTTCCTTCAAGACTGGGAAGATCTGAAAGATAGTTTCCAAAGATTGATCTTTATTCTTTTCAGCTTCTTTACCATAAGCACCTAGTAATAGATTTTCATAGACAGTCATCTTTGGGAAGATTTCTCTTCCTTCTGGAACGAGGACAATACCTACATCAACGATTTCATAGGTAGGGAGTTTATCTATCCTTCTATCAAAAAATTTTATGCTACCAGAATTAGGGCGAAGCAATCCAAGAATGGTCTTCACCAAAGTCGTCTTTCCAGCCCCATTAGGACCAAGAATCGTGACTATCTCTCCTTCTTTTACGTTAAGAGAGACATTCCAAAGAATCTGAACGTTACCATAAGAAGCGCTTACGCCATCTACTTCGAGCAATCTGAACTCTCTCCTAAGTAGGACCTTATCACTGCCTCATTATTGGCAACTTCCTTTGGAGTTCCCTCAGCTATCTTTTCACCATGATCCAAAACTATGACTTTATCACAAAGGCCCATGATTATCTTCATTATATGCTCGACCATTAGAATCGTAGTTCCTCTCAGTCTAATCTTTCTGATGATCTCTATCGCCCTCTCCCCTTCTATGTGCCCCAAGCCTGTTGTAACCTCATCAAGGAGGAGCAACTTTGGATCAGTGGCAAGGGCTTTGGCTAATTGAACCCTTCTTAACTCTGCTATGTTCAGATTTTTTGCCAACGTTTCCATCTTATTCTCAGAAAATTCAACGAACCTTAAAACTTCAATAGCCTTTTTCTTGGCTTCGTTTACACTCGTTCTTCCTGGCTTTCCAAAAAGCACTCCTATGGAAACGTTTTCTATGGCTGTCATATCAGGAAATGCTTGAGCTATCTGAGCAGTCCCAGAGATTCCCATCCTACAAACCTGATGTGAGTTGAGCCTCGAAATGTCTTTCCCTTCGAACTTTATTGTCCCTGTGTCTTGCTTATAGAATCGATTTATGATCTTCAGCAATGTGGACTTGCCTGCCCCGTTAGGTCCAACAAGCCCTACTATCTCTTTTTGCTCTACTTGGAAATCTACATTCTTCACTGCTATCAAACCTCCGAAACTCTTAGTTACTTTTTCTACGCTGAGTAAGAGCGGTCTTGTCAAGGGGCGTTAATTCTTCCTTGTATTTTATTAATATACATTTCCTTTCATAATTGTCTTCTTTAATCATTCATATAGTCAATTAGATTTGTTATAATGCAAGAATACTCTAATAATAAGAATTATAAGACAGACGATTCTGAGTTAAAGGGGCGCGTTCCAATGGAGAGCCGCGCGTTATATTATAGCGAAATTGAAAGAATCAATAGGAAAGAATTGGAAGAGTTGCAATTGAAGAAATTGAAAGCAACTTTGCAAGTTCTTTATGAAAAGAATCCATATTTTGGAAGAAAGCTTCGACAGGCTCAAGTTAAGCCCTCTGATATTTACAAGTTAGAAGATATTGCAAAGATACCTTTCACCACAAAGGACGATCTGAGAATCAATTATCCTATCGGTCTTCTCAACGTGGGGATTGAGAAAGTTGTAAGGTTTCATGTATCATCTGGTACAACTGGCGACCCAACGGTTGTAGCGTACACAGAATCTGATGTCGATAAATGGAGTGAATTAAATGCCAGATGCTTGACTATGATGGGAGTTAAGAGAGGAGACATAATTCAGATTGCCTATGGCTATGGTCTTTTCACAGGGGGCTTAGGAATTCATTATGGCGCTGAAAGATTAGGGGCTGCCATAGTTCCATCGAGTGCTGGGAACACTAAAAGGCAGATAAAGCTAATGAAAGATATGCATGTAACAGTGCTTGCTTGCACACCGTCCTACGCCTTATACTTAGCTGAGGCTGCGATTCAAGAGGGATTAAACCCTAAAGAAGATCTAAGCTTGCGTGTTGGGGTCTTTGGTGCTGAACCTTGGTCCGAATCAGTCAGAAAAAGATTGATCAATCAGCTGTGCCCTGAGCCCTATGATATATATGGCTTAAGTGAGCTTTGTGGTCCTGGCGTTGCTGCCGAATGCCCTTTAAAGAATGGTCTGCACGTTTGGGCAGATCACTTCATACCAGAGGTCATAGATCCAAAGACTGGAGAAGTTTTAGGACCTGGAGAGGAAGGTGAGCTTGTATTTACGACTATTGACAAGGAGGCAATGCCGTTACTTCGGTATAGGACTAGAGACGTCTCATGCCTAGACATAGAACCTTGTGCTTGTGGAAGGACTCATCCTAGAATTTCGCGAATAAAAGGTCGGGACGATGATATGCTGAAGATAAGGGGCGTTAACGTCTTCCCCAGTCAGATAGAGTATGTTTTGGAGAGGATGGAAGAGCTGGGTGATCAGTATCAGATCATTCTAACAAAATCAGGTCCTTTGGACGACTTAAAGGTGAAGGTAGAAGTCAAGTCTAGCGCAGTTTCAGACAAGCCTTGGGATATGGTCGAACTTAAGAAAAAGGTAGAAAGTGAAATTTACTCTGTTTTGAATCTGCACGTTGAGGTTGATCTAGTTGAACCTGGTTCTTTGCCTAGAAGTGAGGGGAAGGCAAAAAGGGTATTGGACTTAAGGAGGTCAATCTAATGCCAGTTACGCAAATTAGTGTATTCGTTGAAAATAAGCCTGGAAGGTTTGCTGAAATTGCCACTCGACTAGAGCATGTCAAGGTTAAGATACTTGCTTTTTGCATAGCTGACGCTGGAGACTTTGGCATCATTAGGCTCATAGTGAATAAACCTGAACTAGCTAGAAAAGCACTGGAGGGTTTCGCTGAAAGTATCATACAAGTGGTTGTAGTCCCAATAACAGAGCAAGTTAGCGTATCGAAAATTGCAAATCTCTTGGGAAGTAAAAAAGTGAATATCGATTATGCTTACACATCTGCAATACCAATAAACGGAAATCTAGCCTTAATTCTTCGTGTAAACGATGTAGAAAGAACAGAGAAGATTTTGAGAGAGAACAGTATTGAGGTTTTAACACAAAAAGACTTTGAATAACTTAAGACGCCTTAACTATAGAACATCTGGAATCCCTAAAATTCTAGAGGCGTTTCCTCCTAGAATTTTCTTTTTTTCCTCTTCTGGGATGGGAACCTTCTTAATTGCTTTTAACTCTTGATCCCAATCAAACCATGGGAAATCACTTCCATACATTACCCGATCAATACCTAGCAATTCTATCATCTCTTTTAGTTTAGATTCATCTAATTCGCTGTTAGTCGCAGAAGTATCAAAGTAGACATTCTTGAAGTCTAGAAGAGCGTCTATATGATCCCACATTCTGTAGCCTCCAAGGTGGGCTAGTATGACAGTGAAATCAGGAAATGAGGATAGAACCTCCACAAAGCTTTCAGGTGGTGCATATATTGGGTCGATATGCTTGCGTTCATCTCCTGCATGGAACAAAGCTGGCAATTTCAGCTCTACCATCTTCTCATAAATCTTGAATAGCCTAGGTTCATCTGGGCGAAAACATTGGGCAGTAGGCTGAAACTTCACGCCCTTCAAACTCATTTGGGCAATTCTTTCTAGCTCATCTGAAGGTTTATCCATATCAGGATGTATAGTCCCAAAGCAATAAATTCTTGGTCTCTCTCTCTTCACAACCTCTGCGCCCCAGTCGTTAAGGAGATGGACTTTTTTAGGCGAGTTTGCGTATATCTGGACTATGCTTACATCTACCTGAGCCTTTTTCATAACATCTAACAAGCTTCCTATAGTACAAGGATAGACGCTATCCACCTTATACCTCGCTCTAAGGGCTTCGATAACCTTTGGGGCTAAATCATCTGGAAAGGCATGAGTGTGGACATCTATTATGGGCGTTTTCATGATTATCTTGGTCATAACTCAAACTTCTATTATGATAAAAATCTTGTCCTAAACAGGACTTTAAGAAACATCTAAATCTGGAATATGGATGAGAAAATAGATCAAGAATACTAATTAACCTGTCATTATTTCGATAAAATGGATAGATATGGATTTCTTTGGAGTCTTAAGGAATAGACATTCGATTCGTGCATTTAAGAAAAAAGATGTAGAGCAGGAAAAGATCAACATCATATTAGAATCTGCTAACCTAGCACCATCTGCTGGCAATCTGCAAGCTTATGAGATAGTCGTCATTAGGAATCAAGAGCGAAGGCCAGCCCTTGCTGAAGCAGCCCTTAACCAAGATTTCATAGCTCAGGCTCCTCTTAACCTTGTTTTCTTCATCAACCCAAGAAGGTCTGCAAGAAGGTATGGGCAAAGGGGCATGAGGCTATACTGTCTGCAGGATGCAACTATAGCAGCGAGCTATGCTCAACTTTCTGCTACTGCTTTAGGTTTAGGAAGCGTTTGGGTAGGTGCCTTTTATGAAGAGCCTATCATGAAGCTTGCTAATGCAAAAGAGGATTTAATACCGGTAGCCATAATATCCATAGGATATCCAGACGAAGAGCCTGAAGTTACTCCGCGCAGGAGAATCGAAGATTTCGTTCACGATGAATGCATCTCCAATCCTTACAAATACAAACCATCGAGTTTAGGACTATCGAGACCGACATAGAGAAGAATCTGAATCATTGGCCATACTCGAAGCATGGGTATGGGAAACCATTGTTGACTCTATTAATGGCTTCTTCCACAAGAATTTCTGAAACATCGAGGGATTTGGAATGCCAATCGATACCCACTATCAATGATTCTTCTCCATTCGCAGTTAACATGACGGCCCATAAAGGCTTACCATGAAACGGTTTGACTATCCTTGCATCTAATTTCACACATCTCATAAAGCCCCTTCTCCCTTTCATAAAATATGAACAGTTTGGACAGAATCTTGAAAGCCAGATGAACTCTTTTACTTTTTGCCTGCCTTTTATCTGTTGAAGCAAGCGCATCGCTTCAGTCTTTATCATCTCCATCAATTCGTTGCGTCCTTCTTTCGTGTCAAGATAGTATTCTAAGTTCTTGCTAACCTCTTCTCTCCAATCCTTATTCTCTTCTGCCCCTTTCTCCATCGATGTTCTAATTGGAACACTAGTATTTTTCTGTTCTGTTTCAATTTTGAGCATAGGCTATAGTAAGTGAACAGAATTTTTATAAGCAAACAGTTTTTAATTAGTCCTTTAAGGTTAATACTGTGGGGGTGCCCTCTAATAACACCAGCTGAATTCTTCAACTTGATGACTAATCTTTTGCCCGTCTTCTTCATCCTCGCCTTAGCAATAATCTTCATCTATGAATATGAAGCTCTGAGAAAGGAAAAAGAATGATTTTTGATAAGAGTTTAAATGGCAGTTCTTAAATAAATTTTAATTAACATGGAAAATAAATGGGTATTCGTAGTTGTAGATCATAGAACGGATGACAAAATCATCAAGGCTATAGACGTGTTAAAAGATAGAGTAAAGGAAAAGTTTTGGTCTCTTAATAAAAATTCTGGCAACTTCAATCGCATAAGAAAGGGCGATAAAGTAATCTTTTACATGGGAGGGCGTGATGGGCAGAAGCTAATGGGCAGATGCACTCTAGCCAGTGAGCCTTACCCACTAACTTCTGAGCAGAAAAAACAGATCGAAGGTTATCCGTCTTCTATGTTCAGCCATTCAGTAAGCTTGGAAGATATCAAAATGTGGAAAGAGCCTTTGCCCATTGTAGATCTAAAAGAAGAATTGGCCTTTATTAAGAACAAGGATTTATGGGGAAAATACTTTAGGAGAAGCATAATACCGTTATCTGATGAGGATTACAACACAATATTGTCCAGAGCAGAAAGATGATTCTAAGGCTATATTGAAGGTATTGAGCATGAAAGAAGTCGAGAAAGCTCCTGGACCCTTGATAGGCTTTGTCGCTAGCGGGAGCGGGGCTACAACGTGCACAATTCTTCTTGTGGAGGGTTTAGAAGACAAAGTGAGAGAGGAAACCTTTTCCATGGTAAGGGATGGAGATAGATGGTTACTAGGAGTGATAAGGTCTGGCACAGGAATAGATGATAATCTTCAATCAGGGCGTTACAGTCCTGGCATAGCATATGCAAAAAGAGGTCATGCACCCTCAAGTGCAAGAAGGTCTTTTCATTACACCTTTTCTGTAATAGGTCAGGTAAAAGATGATGGCCTTGAAGAAAACCGACAAGTAATTCATCCTGGATCTTCTGCTTACCTTGTCCAAGATAGGAACCCTTTCTCAGCTTTTAAGCATAATGATTACCTTTGGGCTGGAAACTATTGGGAGTGTGAGGATTGGCAAATTCCTTTTCATAAGGATTTTATCCCTTATCATATAGGTGTCTATGGAACAACAGGCTGTGGTAAATCCTTTCTGACTCGTTTTCTCTTAATTCCTCTCTTAGAGCAGGCAGGCTGTGGGGTCTTAGTCCTAGACTGGGAAGGGCGTGATTATGCAAGATACATGCCAAAAAATACAGTCCTCGTTTCCCAAGTTAAGATGGATATTGATACGGTTGTGACCTACATATGCTCAAGAGCCAACCATTTTGGTTATTATGGTTCTCAAAGAGAGAACAATAGAATCCGCCAAGCCTTAGAGTATTTGCTACGAACTTATGAGAGTGGTGAAGAAAGCTGGAGGATGAAAAGTGAATTCGAGCTTGGTGATTGGTTAGAGAGTGAAGTAAAGCAACATTTGGAAATGAGCGAAGGAAAAAGGGCTGACTATCTTCAGATGTATAAGGCTCGAGTTGCAGCAGGCTTGCAGCGAATTGAGAATAAACACTGGGCCACAATCTTAGGAAAGATGGAACCTAAGGATCTAGTGGAAAGAGCAAAGAGTGATGGCTTGCTAATTCTCGATATGGCTGCAGTGGGTAGTGATGAAAAGCTCGCTTTCTTTAAGAGCCTTGGTGGGCATATAAGAGAGCGCTTAGAAGAGGGCGAAGATCTCGATCTCGCTCTAATAATAGATGAAGGCCCCCAGTATGCACCATGGCAACCGAGAGGGATACAAATTGATACCACTGATCTCATTCAAGACCTTTGTGCTTTAGGTAGAAAGCATAGATTATCTATAACTATGATAGCTCAAGGCATGGCAGGAGACATAGGCATAAACGCAGCTATTAGAAGAAACTTGAACACTCACTTTATAGGTCAGATTCATCCTCTTGATATGGAGGAAGCGAGCAACTGGTTAAATCCGTATCACATTCCGGTTGAGAGGCTTCTTCGCATGAAACCAGGTCAGTTTTACTTTATTGGAAAGATGAACCCTTCTCCTACCCCTCTTCTGATTTCTTTCAAAGTTAAGTGATCAGTTATGGAAGAAGAGAACCCTTTGCTTCAAATGCCTCGACCTCTAGTGGATACCTTTTTTCAGTTGGCAGAGGAACATGCAACAAATACTTTAAAAAAAATTAGAGACGCTGAAGTTAGAATTCACAAGATAGCTAAATACATTGAATCAAAACCTGTCAAACCAGTAGAGACTAGTCTGACCATAGCTACTGTAGATGGTTCTATCAGCCCGAAATCGAGCAATAGATTAGGAACTAGGATGGCAGTTTTAAGCGCAGGTTACAAGATCTTCAGAAAGGAAAAGTTGATCGAAGAGCGCTTCTCTGGAGATGTTTTTTCTGAGGGTTCTATCGAGGGACATATGTTCAGCATTTTGAGTAGTCTTAAGATGATCAGAATGGAGCGCATAGCAGCTCTAGAAGCTTTGAAGAGGCATCCTGATCTATTACTCATAGACGGTCCTTTTTTCTCCTTTCTTTACCCACCAAGTTGGGTTGTCCGTTACGCTCCTGAAGGAATAGAGATAGTGCAAGATATATTGAGGTCAACCTCAAAAATTATAGCTTCAGGCAAAGCGATAGGGGTTATAAAAAGAAGCGCTTTAAGGGCTATAGATGGCTGGCTCTTTGCTAAAGGAAAAGAAGACTTAGTGACCAATATGAGGGATAAATACATTCTTACCCGCCTAATGCCTCCTTTAACATATTGGGATTATGAATCAATAATGGATGATCCTATGGTATACTCGAGAGCTATCTCAAGAGCTCAGTTAAGAGGGCTAAAAGGAGAGGAAGCCCTAAGATGGGCAAAAATGATTCTTAAGAGAGACCAGACAAGGCTCGGAATAGTGTCCCCCCCTAAACTGAAAAGAGGCTATATCAGATCCTCTTCTGAAACTGCTCCTTTTGAAGTTGAGCTACCAGCAAATATGAGTATCAAGAAAATAGCTGAGAAGATTATCCCGCTGTGCAATCCTGCTACAGGTCTTCCTTTCCCTCTCGATCTAATAGACGCAGATATTTCTCTGGATAGAAGAATCGCAAAGACCTTTGCTGATGAAGTGGAGGCTAGAGTGTTGGATGAGAACCCAAAGGCTGTGAAGGACTATTTTACAGGAATAAACCCTCAGAAAGAGGAGTGAGGAATCAAAATCATTTTTTAGTAGGTTTTGCCAATAACTCTTGTCTTTAGTAAGATCAAATGAAAGGTAGTCAAAGTTAGCATGTTAGAAATCCACGATTTAGAGAAAAAAGTTGAAGATAGAATTCGTGAGATAGGCTGGAAAGAGCTAACTCCAATTCAGAAGAAATCATTTCCAGTCATACTGAGAGAAAGAAGCGCTCTAGTTGTAGCTCCAACAGGCTCTGGCAAGACAGAGGCTGTAGTCATACCCATATTCGCATTGCTATCTCATAAAAAATCAACAAGAAAAGGCATCAAAGTGCTTTACATAACTCCTTTAAGGGCTTTGAATAGAGACATTCTAAGAAGAATTATCAACTATGCTGAGAGAGAAGGTCTAAAGGCTGAGATAAGGCACGGTGATACACCCTTATCGATAAAGAGAAAGATGGTCGAAGATCCTCCTGACGTTCTCATAACTACTCCTGAGACTTTGGGCGTTTTGTTGGTTGGGAAAAGGCTTAAACTTCATCTAAAGAGCGTTGAGTGGATAATAGTGGATGAACTTCACGAGCTAATAGGAAATGAAAGAGGTTCTCATCTAACCATAAGCTTGGAGAGGGTTGAGGCTTTATCAAATGAGAAGGTAAAAAGAATAGGATTGTCTGCAACCTTAGGTAATCTTAGCATTGCTGCAAAATTTCTATCAGGGGTTGGTAGAAAGTGTGCCGTATTAGTGGATAATTCCATAAGAGATTACGACATAAAATGTAACTATGTTGATGGCTCATTTCTACAAATTGCCGACTTCATCTTAGACTATTTCAAAAAGATGAATGAAGGGAATAAAACTATCCTCATCTTCACAAACACAAGGGATGAGGCTGAGTTCATTGGCGCTATATTGAAGGCAAAGTCCCCAGATATTCCTGTTGAAGTTCATCATGGTTCTTTATCGAGAGAGGTTCGTGAATCCACTGAAATCAAGCTTAGAAGCGGAGAAGCCGGGATAGTGGTTTGCACGTCATCTTTAGAATTAGGTCTAGATATAGGAAGTGTAGACCTTGTAGTTCAGATAGGCTCTCCTAGACAAAGCGTGAAGTTGATGCAGAGGGTAGGTAGGAGCAGGCATAAACTAAGCGAGACTGCTTTAGGAATGATAGTCACAAATCGTTTTGATGATGAGTTAGAAGGAATCGCTCTAGTAAATCGAGTTAAGGAAAGATGGCTAGAGGATAGCGAATTACATGAAAGAGCTTTGGATGTTTTGGCTCATCATCTTGTCGGATTGTCTTTAGACAATTCCTTTTCATTAAAGGATGCTCTTCAAATTTTCAAAAGAGCATATCCGTTTAGAGACATTGATATAGAAGATTTAGATTCTTGCTTAAAAATCCTGAAAGGTCAAAGAATAGTAAATTACGATGGAGAAACTGTAAGAAGAAGTAAGAGAAGTTATGAGTATTACTATGGGAATTTATCAACGATACCAGATGTGCAACAATTTGAAGTTATAGATTTACCATCAAATAAAACCATAGGAAGGCTTGATCACTTCTTTGTAGGAGAGTATGGTGAGCCAGGAAAGACCTTCGTTCTAAAAGGTTCTTCATGGAGGATATTATCTATAGATGATGAAAAGATGGAGGTTCATGTGGAGCCTATATCCAAGGATTTAGCAACCATACCTTACTGGACTGGTGAATTGATTCCTGTAGATTTGGATACAGCAAAAGAGGTTGGAAAAATTAGAAGGCAGATAATCAATGATGAATTAAAGGTTAACGAGAAGCAAAAAAAGAGATTATTGAACTCTAAAAATATTTTAGGAGTTATTCCTGATGAGAATACAATAGTGATAGAGAAGAGAAAAGCATCAAATGTCATTGTAGTTCATGCCTGCTGTGGCTCAAAGGTAAATCAGACTCTGGCTGCAATACTATCCACTTTGATTTCTTCTACAGGCTATCCTATTGAAGCTAGATCCGATCCTTATAGAATTCTAATATCATCCTTTGGAAGACTAGATGTTAAGAATATCATAGATGCTTTGAACGATGAATTCGAGATTGAAGATGTACTGTCTGCTTCTATAATAGAGACTCATCCTTTGAATTGGAAGACATGGCATGTAGCAAAAAAGTTTGGCGTAATCAGCAAAGAAGCTCAGTATGATAGAAGGGCATCTCGCTTAATACAAGATGTATACGCAAATACAGCCTTATACAAAGAAGTGCTAAGAGAGCTATTCTTGGAAAAGTATGACATAAAAACAACAAAAGAGATTCTCTCAAAGATTAGAAATGGCAAGATGAGAGTGGTTCAAAAAGAAGTGGATGAATTCTCGCCCTTAGCCAAGCCCATATTAGAATATTCTTCAAGTTCTGTAACCCTCTCCGCAAGTGCTGACAAAGCAATCATTGATCTTGTAGAAGAGAGATTAAGGAATGCAAGGCATAGATTGATGTGCATGAATTGTGCTTGGGAGAGCATCATAAGAACAAAAGATGCTGGAGATGCTATCATCTGCCCTTTGTGCAAGTCTCGTCTAATCACTACTACATATTTATCAGACGATGAGTTACACAAGATAATAACTAGGAAGATAAAGGGAAAGAAGATAAAAGATAATGAAGAAGTGAGATTTAGAAAGGCTTGGAAAGTCTCTTCCCTTATACAGAACTTTGGAAATAAAGCTCTTCTCGTGCTTTCAGGATATGGTGTTGGTCCAGATACTGCTGCGAGAATTTTGAGAAATGTTGCCAATTTTGATCAATTAGTAAAAGAAATCTATGTAGCTGAGAAGACCTTTGTGAGAACAAGAGGCTTTTGGGATCGCTGATTTAGAATTTCAATTCTTTATTAAAATTCGATGTTAAGGTCGTTGTTTCTCATTAAGTTGAGAAAACTTAATTATTCTATTATTTTGATCATGTCATGGTGAATATATTGGAGTATGAAATCAAGTATAGGCCATCTTATTCTCTCCTAGAAATTCGCCTCGAACCTAATGAGACTATAACAGGAGAAGCTGGAGCGATGACATACATGAGCCCTAACATAGAAGCAAAGACTCGTATGAGAGAGAAGGGAATCTTGGGAACTTTAGGTCTAAAAATCTTAGGGCAACAATCCTTCTTTGTGAACGATTATACTGCTCGAGGCACAAAAGGCAAGATAGGCTTGGTCTCAGCTCCTTTAGGCGATATTGAGCGCATTCAGGTCAGACCAGGTAGAGGCTTTATAATTCAGAAGGCATCTTACATAGCCTCGACAAAAGATGTAGAGTTAGATGTAAAATGGCAAGGTTTCGTAAAAGGACTCTTTGGGCAAGGACTGTTCATGATAAAAGTTAGTGGCTATGGCGATCTATTCATAAATACTTTTGGGGCTCTTGATACCCATACTTTATCTCCTGGGGAGACTCTAATCGTTGATAACTTCCATCTTGTAGCCTTCACTGATTCCTGTAGCTATACCGTGAAGAAGTTTGGAGGCTTAAAGGAAACTATACTTGGAGGGGAAGGTTTAGTAACAGAGATAACTGGTCCAGGTGATGTATTTATACAGACAAAAAATCTTAGAGAGTTCGTCGAATGGTTATGGACTTTGCTTGAGCCAATGGTTAGTAGGGCAAGATGATAACAATTAACTAGTAATTTTCTCAATAGACGAATAGGGTCTAATGATAAAAACTGGTTCATTGTTTCCTGACATTTGAGGTATTATAGCATTTATTCTTAGTTTTTCTCCTGGTGAAATCCTTTCCAGAAGAATTGTTAAATCTCTCCAGGCGATTATCTTTCTCTCTCCAGTCTCATCTCCTACCATAATTTCTGCTTTTTTGATGATGGAACCATCCTTTGTTGCCACATCTTTTATGCTAGCATAAGATAATGCTATGGCTTCGATGAACACTGGATGATCTATATTTCTTGTGTCTTTAATCTTTAATAACAATGATTGTACTTTAGGATATATTGGGTCGTCCAAAGTCTTTGTTACTATCGATTTTTCATCGTCACAAACAATCTTTGAGTTGATGATCTCTTTTGGGTAGCAAGTTATCAAGTTATCAGGCTTGATGGACAATAGCTTATTGTAAGCACCATCTTTTGCTAATAGCGTATAGAACCTCCTAACAGAATCTATCAATAAAGCCGATGAACTTTTTTCTTGAGTAGGACCTATTGATAGTAACCTAAAAGTCATAGGAGAGGCTTTATGAATTATCTTCTTGGAGATGACCTCAAGTGAGGTGCCTGCATCACCATGCAACTCTATCTCACCATAAGATAGCATTTTAGCTCTTACATTAATCAGACGTACGATGGAACCTATCTGTAAACTCTCTACAGCCTTTGATTCGCTATCCCATATGGCAACACGAACTGCTTGGTCGATCTCTATATCGCTTATGTAAAAATGAATGACAGAACCTTGGCTACCATCTTTCCTTGTGAACTGAGATGATTTTGGCTCGGTCTTTATCGAACCACGAACAGAAAGGTAAGAGGTTGGAGATTTTATGGACGAAACATCCTTCGTCACTTCCTCTATAGTAGGAAATTTTCTTATCAGTTCTTGATCGTTCACAACTTCTATGCTACCTTTCAATCCTAAATGTAATACGGGGCGCCCGTCTAAGCCTGCTTTAACGTAGCCTTTTATTATCCTCACGACAGTGTTTGGGTTTATGTTAAGAGAATCTATTGAAGTGGCTTTTTCATCCCATAATGTAGCCTTTATGAAATCATCTTTGTCAAATAGAATGATCTTTCTGTAGAAGCCTTGAGATCCATCCTTCCTTGTATAATTCTGAACAGGATATATGCTCAAAACACGAGATATTATCGTTATTTCATTAGCTCCAACGTAGAGATTCTTTAAAGTTAGATCTGAAGTCATCATATACTCCAAAGTTATGCCCAGGTCTGAAGCTACAAGGAAGAGCGCGCCCATGTCTGTTAGGTATCCTGCCCCTACCTTTTTCTTCTTCTCATCTATCAGCTTCAATAGGGCACTCTTATCTACGCTTGAGCGCTTTTGCAACTCATCGAAGAGCCTATCAAATTCTGCCAATTCTTCCTGAATTAGTTAAACCGTTCATTTATTTAAGTTAAAAGTTGCGTCTCAATCTGGTAAAGTAACACATTTTAACAACTTTATCTGAATAATAATTTGGCAGATCCCTATGAGTAGCAAGAAAAAGGAGCGCGGAGCCCCTATGCCCGCTTCTAGTGCTGGGCTTCTAAGGTTTTTCGAGGATGAGACGAAAGGAGTAAAAATCCGTCCAGAGATAGTTATCGCATTAGCAGTTAGTATAGCTGCCATCTCCATTCTTCTACGGGTTTTCTTACCAGCGTAGTTAGGTGGTATGCAACTGCATAGGGATTCTAAGTCGCGCATAGCTAGAAGGTATCGGAATCTTTTCACTTTACCATCCATTAAAGTGGCAGTAGTTTTAGCTATAGTAACATCTGCTTTTTTATTAATTACTTCTTATTCACTACTTTACAGATTGGACCTATCTGCGCTCATTAGTCTAATTATCTTTGAAGCAGTAATTTTTGTCTCAATAATGATAGAACAGATAGTTCTAATGGACAATCCTTTGGCCACCTTCAGGAGGCTCGTTTTAATCTCTTTTTTCTCTTACCTAGTTTGGTTATTCGCGTTAATATTTGGCCTTCTACTTTCCATCCCTTTATCAATTTATCACGGGAATTACATTTCTTTTTTACTTCTGGGCTTTTTTTTCGTCATAGCTTTTAGATTGTTAGTAGTAGGTTCTATATTTTATGGGAATCTACTGAAAAAGGCCTTTATCACGTTATTTCAGCCAATTATATTGGCTACAATTTTGTTCCCTATCCCATCATTTATCGAAATAGCCACAGTATATGCCGTCCCCACCTTAAGTGGTGTTATTATCGTAACTTCAGTTGCATTCTATCTGTTCTTTGTCAATAGAACTGGCGCAAAATTGATGAGGATGGGTTCTTTAGAGCTTCTTCGGGCTTTTCTTTCGGCTTGGGCTGCCAATGATCCTAAATTTATAGAGGAGTTTATGGATAAGATAAGTTCTCAAGAAAAAGTCAGAGTAAACGCAATTGTGTTAGACTCAAAGAATATGAAAATAGTTCTCGTAATACCAGAAGTGCACCCAGGTCCCTTTCATCCTGTAGGAAGTAGCAACTTGCCTTTTCATCTCCAAAACTGGTTCTTGAGCAATGGTTTCTCACCTATGATTTTCCATGGAATCTCAGGGCATGAGCTCAATCTTCCATCTAAGAAAGAGGTAGACAGGTTTATTTCTTCATTAAAGAACCTAAAGACGATAGCATCAGGAAAGACTTGCAGCACTCCAATCATAGCCAAGGTTGGAAAGGCAACTGCCACATGCTTTGCCTTTGGTGAAACAGCTTTGATCATGCTAACTCTCTCTCCCTTCGGCATGGAAGATTTGCCATTGGATTTAAAACAGAAGATAGAAGATTTGTCCTTGAAGCTCGGTTACAAACATGCTGTGATAATAGACACCCATAACTCACAAGGGGGTGAAATAAGCAAAGAGGATTACGATGAGTTTATTGAATGTGCTGAGAAAGCCTTGACGAACTTAAAGTCTGTAAATCAACATGACTTTAGGGTCGGATTTGCCCATTCCTCAGAGCTTAATCTTCGTTTAGGAAACGACGTAGGACCTGCTGGACTCAACGTTCTAGTCTTAGAAATTGATGGTGAAAAGTATAGTATAGTGGCTGCAGATTCGAACAATTCCATTACGGGTTTAAGAGAAGAATTGTTAACGAATTTTAAAGATTCAAATGCACCTATCTTAGAGTTATGCACTTCTGACACTCATGTCACTGCTGGTAAGACATCGAGTTCAAAGGGCTACATATCTCTAGGAGAAAGAACAGGATTAAAAGAGCTATCAGAAGTCATAAAGGCTCTCATTGATAAATCATTGGAACGATTGGCCTCAGCTAATTTTCAAGTTAATTATGTTGATTCATCAGCAAAAGTCATAGGTATGAGTCTCATCGATAATTTTTCAAAAGTCCTCGACAAATCTTTATCATTGGTTAAGAAAGGTGGTCTAATAATCATAGTCCTCTCAATTCTATTCGTGTTTTTGACTGGGATTTTCGTTTAACCCTATTGACTGATTTTACTAATAGGCTTTCTCCACCATCTCTTCACATACAAATAGACGACAATTGTAGATATGACAGTAACTAAGAGAAGTGAAGTTACTATCCACCTCCAATAACTTTCATGTTCCAGAAAAGGTATACCATAGACCGTTGCAAGGGTGTTAGGTACAAGAATGGCTGTTCCTATGATCGTTAACCAGAGCAATAGTGTAGTCATCTTATTTGTTATATCTGCTTGAATAACACTGACGCTGCCTGAGAGTACTTCAAGCATATTTCCTGCGAGTGATATCTGCCTTTCTAAATCTGAGAGAATTAGATTGAATTTTGCCAAAATCTCTTCTCTATCTGAGACCATCTCTGCATCGCCGTATCTTAATGAATGCACTACATCGTGATTGGCCCAGGAGATATTTAGGAATGTGACTATCGATCTCCTTATCTCGAACATCTCGGTGCTAATCTCACGCACAGGAGAAGCCCTTAACGTCATTTCCATTGTTTCAGACCTTTCTACTATAGAACCTAGCACCTTGAAGTTGTGTTCATTTACTTCGTCTATCATCCTTGATAGTAAAAGGGTCTGCCTTTCAGCCCATTCTTCATCCATAGTCGGGAGCTTCTTAAGAAAAGATTCGGCATATTGAGAGAGTTTCAGTAGATATTCTGCATGCTCATCACGGATAGTAACCAATAGATTTTGCTTAACGTAAATTAAGAGAGGGGTCGCTGTTATTTTTCTTTCTTCAAATCTCACTACTGGTATCATGAGACCAAGAACATCCCCTTTGTCTTCATAATTCGCCAGATAGCCTGAAAAGAGCGCTGAAGGCTCTAAATTGATCTTAAGCCCTTTTACAACTTCTTCAGCACCTAAAGAAATATCGCTAATAACGAAGTCCAGCCAAGTCAATTTACACTTTTCAGTGCATGACAAAGCTTCGTCTAAGCTTTGGGTTGAAAATCTTATCTTAAATCCATTCGAGGTCACACCTGCACAATGGATCGCTCTGATCATAACTATTCTTGACAACTTTATTCTCTTAACTTATTAGATTTTTCCATCCTGATTTTTGTCTATTTAAATCAGATCAAATACATACACCCAATTTTTGTAAAGACTTTAATAATTTGGCGTCAAGATTAGATGAGACAAAAAGATTCAGAAAATTTAAGCTTATACAAAACATTTTAATGGAAAATTATCTCTATTCATGCTTAAACAGATTCTTTATATCCTGACTAAGTTCGTGCTTTGTCTGCACACTGGTAGCCAGTAAAGTATTGTATAGAAGCATTGCAACAGTTATAGGACCAACTCCACCTGGAACTGGAGTAATTGCTCTCACCTTCTCCTTTATTGTCTCAAAATCTGTATCGCCAACCAAACGATAGCCACTCTTTGCAGTAGCATCTGGAACCTTATTTATACCAACATCAATTACTACCGCTCCTTCTTTTACCATATCTGCAGTGATTGCCTTAGGGCTACCCATTGCTACTACCAAGATATCCGCCTGTTTAGTAAAATAACTTATGTTTTTGGTTCCTGTGTGGCATATGGTTACTGTAGCATTAGCCCCTTCTTTTTTCTGCATCAATAAGGCTGCCAGTGGCTTTCCTACAAGATTGCTTCTTCCACAGATTACAACATGTTTGCCTGAAGGGTTGTAGCCACTTTTCATTAACAATTGCTGAACGCCAAAAGGGGTGCAGGGTATTATACAAGACTCTCCTCTCAGTAGTTTGCCCATATTTACTGGATGAAGACCATCGGCATCCTTCTCTGGAGATATGGCAGATATAGCCTTGTGCTCGTCTATTCGCTTTGGGACAGGCAATTGCAAAAGAATTCCGTGAATGCTTTTATCTTCGTTAAGATCTTCGATGAACTTTATCAATCCATCTTCTTTTGTATCTTCAGGAAGTTGATAATTCTTCGATTTAATTTCAACTTCTTCACAATTCTTATGCTTTATGTTTAGATATATCTTAGATGCTGGGTCCTCGCCTACCAAAATTGTTGCTAAGCAAGGCTCTATGCCATCTTTCTTGAATAACTCTACCTCATTTCTTATTTTGTTTTTGATTTCTTCAGATATTTTTCTTCCATCTATTATTACTGCCGTCATCATAACACCTTGTCTAAAGGCTTGCCTTCTTTCGCCCATTTATCTTTCTGATACTCAATAAACGCTCTCTGTCTCTCATTCCATTTCTCCTCCCAATTATCACTATAATCTATCCTTACTCTCCTCCCTTCTATCTTCAATCTTCCATCTGCGTGCAGTTGAATCGCTTTTGAATAAAGCCTATGTTCAAAGACCAATATTCTATCAGAAAGAGTTTCTTCTGTGTCATCATCTTTAACTGGAACTGCATGCTGTAAAATTATCGGTCCTACATCTACACCTTTCTCCACATAGTGTACAGTACATCCAGATACCTTAACACCATAATCTATTGCCTGTCTTTGAGCATGCAAGCCTGGGAATGAAGGTAACAAGGCAGGGTGAATATTCATTATCTTGTGCTCATACTCATCTATGAAGTAAGGGCTAAGTACTCTCATGAAACCTGATAATACTACTAAATCTACATTGTAATCTCTTAGAGTTTTTACGACCTCCCTATCGAAGACCCCCCTTTCTTTGTTCCTATGGTCTATAAACTTACTTTCTATCCCATTTTGCTCTGCAATCTTTAATGCGTATGCATCTTTTATGTTACAAACTAGAATGCCAATCTCCACATTTTCTAACACTTTTAACCTTATATGGTCAATTATCGATTGAAAGTTTGAACCTCTGCCAGATGCTAGCACTCCTAGAGAGAATTCTCCCAATTCTTTCTAACCATCTATTGAACTAAATTTCTCATTAGAACGTTTTAAAAGTTTCCCATCATAAAATTAGATTAAGAGCAAGGGAAATTAATCTCTACAAATAATAGTAAGAAGATGGACATAGGCTTTTTGATTAAGGAGATAAGAAAGATGCTTCAAGAAGAGGCACCAGAAAGCGAAACCGCTCTAGAAGAAATAAACAGGAGTGGAAGAGGTGATCCCTTTGAAGTACTCATAGCAACAATATTATCACACAGGACAAGAGATAAGAATACGAGCAGAGCTTTCCAGCAACTATTTTCAACTTATAAAGATGTGAAAGAAATTGCAGAAGGCGATGAGAATAAAATACAAGAATTGATTAGGCCAGCAGGTTTCTATCGTGTGAAAGCAAGGAGGATAAAAGAAGTTGCGAAGATAATAATGGATCAATACGATGGAAAAGTACCTGATGATCTTGAACGATTATTATCATTACCGTCTGTTGGTAGAAAGACAGCTAATTGTGTATTGGTGTACGGTTTTGGTAAAGAAGCGATTCCTGTCGACACTCATGTTCATAGAGTTATGAACAGATTAGGATTCGTTTATACGAAAACACATGAAGAAACAGAATTAGAGTTGATGAAGAAGGTCGATAGAAAATATTGGATGGATATAAATGAGATTTTTGTGAAATTCGGACAAAAGATTTGTAAGCCTATCATACCGAGATGCAACGTATGTAGACTCATAGGCTATTGTAAATGGTACCAAGAATTTGGTAAGAGAATTTATGAAAAGAAAGAATGATTAAACCTTAATCGATTGGTAATTTGATCATTTGGCAAACTATATATTGCAATTGATCAAATTCTTTTTAATAAGGGACATGCACTTTGTTTTTGGTTTTTTAACAGGCGATTATTTTGATAGATAAGATCGAAGCTAAAGGGTTGAACGCTTGGTATAATAGTAACCATGCAGTAAAAAACGTATCATTAAGGATAAAGAGCAATCAAATAACGGCTGTGATAGGGCCGTCAGGATGTGGTAAATCAACGCTCATTAGATGCTTCAACAGGATGCATGAGCTTGTTCCTGGAGCAAGAGTATCTGGTGAAGTACTTTTAGATGGGGAAGACATCTATGCGGACTTCATCGATCCTGTCGATATTAGGAGAAAGGTGGGAATGGTCTTCCAGAAACCTAATCCATTCCCTACTATGTCCGTCTTTGATAACGTAGCAACTGGTTTAAGGCTTAATGGTACTAAAGACAGGAAGAAGGTAAGTGAAATGGTCGAGAAAAGCTTAAAGATGGTTGCGCTTTGGGATCAAGTCAAGGATAGATTGCATGAGTCAGGGGCAAGTCTGTCTGGCGGGCAACAGCAAAGATTGTGTATAGCAAGAGCATTGGCAGTAGAGCCAGAAGTTCTCTTACTTGATGAACCGTGCTCAGCCCTCGATCCAAACTCAACCTCAAAGATAGAGGAATTGATAGTTAATCTGAAAGAAAACTACACAATAGTAATTGTAACTCATAATATGCAACAAGCTGCCAGAGTCTCAGACTTTACAGCGTTCATGTATCTAGGTGAGATAATAGAGTACGGAGAAACTGCTAGAATATTCAAATATCCTAAGGAAGAGCTGACCGAGAGGTATATAACTGGCAGGTTTGGTTAATTCATTATGGCAAGACTACTAGATCTAGGGATGGACAAGCTCACCAACATGATCTTGGACATGGCAGAGCTATCGGAGAAAGCTGTTACTACAGCAATTCAGGCATATACTGAAGGGAAGGATATGAGGAGTGAGGTTTTTAAATGGTCTGAAGAGCTCAGATTCATCCAAGATGAAGTGAGCGAGTTAGCTATAGAATTGATAGCAAGGTATCAACCTGTGGCATCAGACCTTAGGTTCATCAAATCTTCCATGGAGATAACTTATGGCTTATCTCGCTTTGGTCGTTATGCCTATGATATAACCACTGTGCTAAGCATGTTTGGAGACCTATCAAAATGTGATCATTCAACAATCATAAGTATGGCAGATAAGGCAAAGGTTATGATACGCAAGAGCATAGATGCCTTCATAAAGAGAGATGTAGAAATGGCAAGAACTCTCTCAAAGATGGATGATGAAGTCGATAATATGTATAAAGAATATGTAAAAAGGATCATCGAAAGTAAGGGAAGCAATTTGAGATGCTCTGTATCTGCAACTTTGATCTTAAGGTATCTTGAGAGAATAGCGGATCATGCCAACTCTATAGGTGATAAAGTAATCTACATTATTACAGGCGAGAGCAATCCTAGAAGATAAGAATTCATATTGAAAATCAAGAATGAAGTGAGCATCAAAATTCTAATCACTCAATTTGCCTAAACCAGAGAATGAATGAGTATAGACTTAGCAAACCTACCAATGCGAAAATTATAAAGCTATATTCACCAATCCAAAACGGATTTCCTTTATAGAAGGGAAAGAGAACATAATTTGAATTTTCGTGAACCCACATGTCAAGAAATATGTGAGATAATCCTCCAAATGCGCAAGAGAGAAAGATAACGTTGAAAGAATATGCAACTTTTCTTGGGAAGAATTTGAAAAAAGCATAAACCCTTGAAATGGTTTTCTCAAATCTTCTTTCCATTGCATAGATGATTATACTCAACACGAAAGGATAGATGGTTAATACGAAGAGATAACTGTGCCAGAGTCCATGATACATAGGTTTCCCTAATAGCCAAGAATACAAAAGTTCGAGATCGACAAAAGTAGATGAGAAGAGTAGTGCCATCATATCAAAGTATCTTGCTCTCTTAAAGTGAGATAGTGCAATGGCTGAAAAGTGTATAGGATTAGGAGGCAAACGATTTCACTAATTAATCCTTGCCTATTCCCCTAAATCCATCACAAGGCGTTCATAGATCCAGCATGACAGAATGGTGCCAATTACTGCTCCTAAAATAATGTCCTTTAAAGAATCCAAGGGATAGTTGAAGTATCCAGGTTTAGGTCTTAGATAATACGCATCAACTGTTTCTCCAATCTCCCATCCTAATGCTACGATCGCTAGTACTGAGAATATGAAGAACCACATAAACTTCCTATCCCAACAAAGGTATCTCTCAAGAGCGAGTGGAACGGTTAATGCTCCTAGAAGCCAAGGAGAAGTAATATGAGTCCACGTGTCAACGAAGCCAGGCGCGTTCAGTTCAGGATTCCAATACCAACCATAAAATTGACTCGCGTTTTGAAAAGAAATGGCAAAAAGTCCTAGAGCAACTAGGTAGATGAGGTAGTATTTGTTCACGATAGTGTATTGAATTTTCTTTCTTTTTCCGATAAAATAGAGAATTATGTGGATTATTATTAGAGAGTATACTGGAATGAAAACCCAAGCTACTGCTCCTCTAACACCTGTGCTTACAGTCAAAAATGCATCTATGGGTCTAGTGAAGACGAATTCAAGATACATTTGTAAATAGTTAGGCGTTCCTTCCCAAACAGAAGGAGGAAATGTGAAGTACCATACAAAGAGAAGAACAATTATCACTATGGCTACAAAGATTACAGGAAAATAGCGTTTAAGTTCTAGCCTCAATTCTATCTACCAAGTCCTTACGCAATTTCTTTGTTGTTTTATTGCATACACTCAAAGTGTTATTTAAGCGTTGGATAAGTAAAAGATTTCTAACCTTCAGGCTTCCTGATGGCATGACTTGTGATCTCTAGCGAACATGCATTATATGTGGAACAAAACTCTTCACATCTTTCTGCCCATACTCTTTCTTCATAAGCGAGATTACATACCTCACAAGTATAAAATACTCTATCTCCACTTTTCACTTCTTTTACCATAAGAACTCCTCTTCTTTTGCTCACATATATTTATGTGTAGCTCAAGCCAATATTTATAAATCCAATTGAAATCCTTCGTTCATGTGATACTTTAAAAGCGTTAATTGCATACGGCACGCACTATGGGGCAACGACTGGAACATCGGAGGAAATCGCCAAGATATTAAAAGAGGAAGGCTTTGACACCAAGATAGTTAACCTGAAAGAAGAAAAAATACGCCGAAGACATGGTAAATAAGTACAGGGAAAGGATTTAACCTTCAATTTGAACGCCGGGGATGGGATTTGAACCCATGCGTCCGCAAAGGGACAACCGCTTACTATTCTAAACTCGAGGCGGTCGCCTTAACCTGGCTTGGCTACCCCGGCTATTTATGTTTAAATCTCTTATGCTAATTAACTTTAATTTGATATAATAGTGTGATTGATACAATTCTTGCGGGGGTAGCCAAGTCTGGTCAAAGGCGCAAGGCTCAGAACCTTGTCCCTTAGGGGTTCGTGGGTTCAAATCCCACCTCCCGCATCTATAATGATGTGGAAGCATAGCACATTTTCTATCCCAGAATTAGAAATCAAGGGCGGGCGTCATAAGCCTTGATATATTCTTCAGAGATAATGATATTTTAGATTCATCTTCTAGTGATTAAATACTTTAAATATGATAACGGGGGAAGAGAAGTGGAGAAATCAGAACATATCTCTACCAAAGCCAAGAGATCAAGCAAACTTCTCGCACTAATAGTATTAATGACAATTGATCCAAGCAGTCTTGGATTCTGCAAGACTTGGGAATACAGTCATTGTTCATGCGGGAGTATACAATCAATCCGTGGTTATTACTAAATCAATCTAATAGGGGATGGTGCGACTCTTGATGGAACTCCGCCTGCTGACTCAGGGACTACTCTCCAAAATGATAGCAGAACTTAAGGAAATAACGATTACAAATAATACAGTATCTGATTGCGGTGAAGATGGTATCGCAGTATTAAAATTATCTGAAGATTTTAAGAATTCCAGAGATGTCCTCATACACAATAACAACGGCGGGGCAGGAATCCTTCTTGAGGGAGTATCATATGGCGAAGTATTGGAGAACGAATTAACTAATAATGACCTTGGTGGGATCGTGATTGTGTTAGGTTCTGATAATATTATTGTGAAAATGAATTCGGTTCTTCAAAATGGCATTTTTTATGAGAAAGCAGGAATCCATATCCAAGAATCAAGTAACAATACGGTGGTCTGGAATACGGTAAGAGATAACGGTATAGGAATCGTCCGGTTCAGTCCTGATAGCGTGTTCGAAACAAGTTACAACATCATAGCGTTCAACGTAGTAAAAGACAATGTTGAATATGACCTATTCGATGATGGAACTGGAACGGGCAACATCTGGGAATTTAACATCTATGACACGAAGAACTGGTAATAACTGTATTCGCCCTTTTATTTTTATAAAACAACATCTTACTAAGTTAATTCCATATCATTTATAAGATCAATTTACCAGTAAATTATAAACTGATCTCCATTTTTACACGTTGAACCATGTGAAAGTCAAAAAGAGAAAAGACACAAATTTAGAGGCAGCCAAAGAAGGAAGTCTAGAGCAGATAAAACTGGGGTTTCTTAAAGTTCATTATGGGAAGAGTCGAGGATTTTATAAGGTAAAATCAGGTGAAGAAACTTAAGAATGGGAATAAGCTACCTAAAAGTTTGATAGAAAATCTTGATAGCAAGCTCAAGATAGAATAAATTCATTCGTTAAGTTGTAGAATTATTTATCTAACGGGATAAGCAGACCTCTTCCATCTTCAACTAAATACATTATGTTAGTAGCATGTTTAACACTCACTTTATCTATCTCCTCGATAACTCGATGGACCATTTTACCAACAACGAGCACAAATACGCTTAACCCTCTTAAGGCAGCTAGAGCAGCTGCTCTAGTGATACCGAAATCAAGGTCAGCCTTGAGCCCTAACTTATTTAAAACAGCCCTCCCAACAGCTCCCATGACTCCAATTCTATCTGGTTTGAACTCTTCGTAAATTCTGCGAATCTTGGCCAAGTCAACAGCTCTTGACCCTCCCTCCTTTATGCTAGGTAGCTTAACGATCAAGATCTTTCCTTGCCTTAATTTCACTCTGCCTCTTAAGTCCCTTAAGCCTACATCTTCTCCCGGGTTAGCATCCATAGCAGCAATTCCAAAGGCTTCAGCATCAGGATGGTTTGGGGCTACAGCATATAAAACGCCATCTCTCATTATTAATCCTAATTCTTCTCCTGCCTTTATTGGCTGCATTGCTATAGCTGGCCAAACATGTTCAATCCTCAGATCATTCGCAATTCTTAAGACATATATCTCCATATTCTTTACATCTTCACGCAATTTCTCAATCGCTTTAGGCGTCAGTCTGTAATTCGCCCTCTCCGATCCAACCTCCAAAAATCCTTCCGTAATCAATTTTTTAAAGTATTTTGAGACAGCTTGTATCGTAATCCCAAGAACATCACTTATATCCTTCTGCTTTACATGTGGTTGATTTCTCATTACCTCTAAAAGGATTTGGAACTTAGTGAATTCGCCCCTCTCTCTCAAAAGATTCATTTGGGCTATCCTATGTGATTTATTCAACCTAACTTCAACTTTAGTTAAGCGAAGGTTTATAAATCTTTGGTTGGATAATCCAACCGGAGAGGATTAAATGCATATTATGGAAGGTTTTCTGCCTCATCCATGGTGGGAGATCTGGTGGATGATTTCGATTGTTATCGTGGCTTATGGTGTCTATCGGCTTTCTAAGGTCACAAAGAAGCTTCCTGAAGCTAAGCCGCTTCTTGCTTTGATGGGTGCTTTCATCTTTGTGCTTTCAGCTCTGAAGCTTCCTTCGGTAACTGGTAGCTGTTCACATCCAACTGGCTCAGGTTTGGCTGCTGTAATATTTGGGCCTGTAATCGCTTCAGTTCTCTCGATGATCGCCTTGCTTTTCCAGGCTTTGCTTTTGGCACATGGAGGTCTGACTACCCTTGGTGCAAACACCTTTTCGATGGGAATAGTCGGGCCAGTTGTAGCTTACTTGATATGGGTCGTAAGTAGGAAGGCAAGATTACCAACTTCGGCTGGAATCTTCCTTGCTGCTAGTTTGGGAGACTTGTTTACCTATGTTACTACATCGGCCCAGCTTGCTCTAGTTTTTCCAACAGCAGCAGGCTTCTTTGATGCTTTTTTGAAGTTTGGAGCCATCTTTGCGATTACACAAATTCCTTTAGCTATCGGTGAAGGCATTCTTGCGATCTTCCTCTTTGACTTCTTGGCCAAGTACAAAGGTCAACTTCTCGCTACGATGAAGGTAATTAGCTTGCCTATCACTGCACATGAACAGGAGGGGAAGGAATAGTGAAGACCCAGTATATCCTTCTAATCGTAGTGATGGTAGCTCTCTTTATTGCACCCTTCGTTATTTCTCCATCAGCAGAATACAGCGGTGCAGATAGTGCCGTGGAAGAGTTGATCTCGAACCAGGGCTATGAGCCTTGGTTCAGCCCGATTTGGGAACCGCCTAGCGGTGAAATAGAAAGCTTGTTGTTCGCGCTCCAAGCATCTATAGGAGCTATCATCATAGGATACTTTGTCGGATTCGAGAAGGGAAAGAAAGCAAAGAAATAGAAAGTGCATAAATTTGACCATTAGAAGAAAGGGAAAGCGGGATGAGTTTCATTAATCTATGTGCACAAATCGACAGATGCGCCTATACAAATGCTCTAGCAAAGAGTAGTCCAACAACAAAGGTTTTCTTTGCGCTCTCAGCGCTCATATTGAGCGTCTCGTTACCGTCGCCATTAGTGCCAATAATCGTATTCTTAACGACTACCGTTTTACTGTTGCACTTTGCCAAGATACCAGCCCACTTCTATTCGAGCTTGCTGGTGTACCCGACTATAATAGTTGCCTTAAGTTGCCTCATTATCGCCTTGTTCTTCGGCTACGGAGAGCCCCTCACAGCGATCGTTTTACCATGGTTCGGATGGACTGTTTTCAAAAGCGGTGTTATGATGGGCGTTACTACATTTTTCAGAGTGGAGGGAGCTCTTTCTTGTCTGTATTTCCTTGTGTTAACAACACCAATGACGGATATTTTCATTACTCTTCGACGAGCACATATGCCAAAGATTCTGATCGAGATGTCTTTGCTGATCTATCGGTACATGTTTGTTTTCATGGAGGTTGCAGCACAGATGTACACTGCTCAGAAGCTTCGACTCGGTCATTCAAGCTGGCAGAAGAGAATTCGATCTACAGCATTGATTGCAGGAAACCTCTTCATCAGAACCTTAGAACAAGGAGAACGCACTTTCACAGCTATGAACTCTAGGGGATATGACGGTAATATTCGAACTTTAGACGATCTTCCCCAACCTAGAAGGGTCTCTTTTATAGGGATCATTTTCTTCGATGTTATCCTTGTATTCGTAACCCTCTTAATGATCAATCTGCAGTGATTAGAATGCTATTTAGATTAGAGAATGTGTCATATCGCTACCCAGACGGGACTCTTGCATTAGATGGAGTGTCACTAAGTTTTGAGAAAGGGGAAAGAATAGCCCTATTGGGCCCCAACGGTTGTGGAAAGACGACGCTTCTCCTTCACTTGAACGGAATCTTAAAACCAACTTCTGGTAAGGTCTACTTTGAAGATAAGCCTCTAGAATATGCATCTAAATCTTTGCTTAATCTTAGAAGGCGAGTGGGCTTCATCTTTCAAGACCCGAACGATCAACTTTTTGCACCCACTGTTAAACAGGATGTTGCCTTTGGACCCTTGAATCTTGGTCAGCCAATAGATAAAGTCAAAAAATCTGTCGATGAAGCTCTTAAGACTGTTGGTATGAGCGAGTATGCTGATAAACCTCCACATTTTTTAAGTCTAGGTCAGAAGAAGCGCGTTGCATTGGCAGGAGTGCTTGCGATGCAACCTGAGGTTCTTGTGATGGACGAGCCTACATCAAATCTAGATCCAAGAGCTTCTATTGAAATACTACGCCTACTCCTCCGATTGAATCAAGAGTTTGGATTCACTTTAATATTGGCCACCCATGATGTAGATACGGTTCCCTTATTTGCTAACAAACTTTATATCATGAGTAAAGGAAAGATTGTATTGGAAGGCTCACCTGAGGAGATTTTCTCAAATACGGAATTGATCAGAAGTGTTAACTTACGCTCTCCTAGAATAACTCATCTTTTTGAAATTCTAAGGAGAAAGAACCATCTTCCCGTAAACAAAAAGCTTCCTCTCACTATTGGTGAAGCTAGAAAAGAAATATTATGGCTTCTAAATGTTAAAATGGACAAAAAAGAAAAGGTGAATTCTGCATGAGCTCTTTTGAAGCCTCTCTAATAGGGGTGATTACGATAGGCTTATTGCATGGATTAGAGCCTGGGCATGGCTGGCCTGTAGCTCTTCTTTACTCTACAAGGACATTTAGGCCAACATTCTACGCTTTCGTCAGTTCAGGGATAATCTCGTTTTTCCACTTCATATCATCTATAGCTGTTGTAGGAGTGTATCTTTTAATGAGCAATCTGGTAAATTTTATGAGTCCAATCCTTAGATATATTGCCTTTGTAGCATTGGTATTATTGGCTTTTAGGCTTCTGACAGAGAAGGTTAAAGATGAGTTTGAGACTCAACATGGACACTTTCACGACAATGCTGAAGATATTAAGCACGAGCATGAGCATGAACATCCTGGGGTTGGTTGTCATACTCATGTACACTATCATGCAAAGCGCGTTATTCTCAGCTTATGGGGGATAGCAAGTTTCGCCTTTTTTCTTGGCTTTGCTCATGAGGAAGAGTTCGCCCTTCTTGCCTTGGCGATGGGTGGTATCAACCCGTTTTTCTTGATGGTAGCCTATGCATCATCAGTAACTGCAAGCCTCATAGGAATCACCATCCTCGGGATAGAGATGTATGAAAAAGTTAGAGCAAGAGTTAACAGATATGAAAAATATATACCGAAGATCAGTGGTTTAGTCCTTCTTGTAATGGCTATTGGACTAATCATTGGGTTGCCTTGAATTAATTATCGTTTCGAAGAATCAGGCGATGGAAGTAAAAAACTGTATGAATGACCCACTCCCTCATAATTGGTGAAGTCAAGGTAGAATCTAAAGCTTTTAACAAAATCCTAATCTTCACTAAGTTTACCTACAAAATCATAACCTCTCGATGTGACTATTCTTTGATTTATGACATTGGTTGTAGAATTTCCTATGATAATCGTAGTAACCATGTCTACCTCATAATCTAGCATTTCCTTAAGAGTGGTAATTATAGTCTCCTCCCCTTCCCTTCCTGCTTTTCTTACTATACCTACAGGAGTGTTTGGGCTTCTATATTCAAGCAATATCTCATGAGCTTTAGCTAATGGTCCTCTTCGCCCTCGGCTTTGAGGGTTATATAAAACGATTACAAAATCAGCCTCCGCAGCAGCTCTTAATCTCTTCTCGATTAAATTCCAAGTTATCAAAATGTCACTAAGGCTTATTACAGAAAAATCTCCCATTAAAGGAGCTCCAAGTTTTGCAGCTGCAGCGCTAGCCGCTGTTACACCTGGAACAATTTCTATTTGAATTTTTGCTTTTTCTCGCTCAGCGGCTTCTAGCACTAAGCCAGCCATACCGTAGATCCCAGGATCTCCGCTACTAATGACAGCGACTCTTTTATTCTCTAAAGCTTTCATTACAGCTATCTTCGCCCTCTCGATTTCTTGCCCCATCTTACCAGAAATGATTTCAACATTACTTTTAATAATGGGTTGGATTAGCTTTACATAAGTTTCATATCCTATGATAACTTCTGCAGTTTCTATCTCCTGCTTGGCTTTATGCGTAATATGCTCGAGGGCACCGGGGCCGATACCGACTACAGCTATCCGCCCTCTGCTATAGCTATTGTCACACCTTTTATTTTGGTCTTCTTGAGGATTAATCGTGCTTTTTCCCCCGCAGTTATTAACGCTGCTCTTTCGCATACCCCTCCAACTCCGATCTTCTGCTCAACTAATCTTGAGTCAGGAGAAAGATCAGGATGCTTAAATGAGCGAATGGTATTGGTACTAACAAGCTCAAGCTGTAGCCCTAATCTTTTGGTTGCGTTTATTATGCTCAAAGAATCTTTTTTAATGTCGATTGTAGCTAAGCAATCCACTCGCTCTAATGGGATTTTTGCTTGCATTAGAGCAAAATTCAGAGCCTCGATCACTTCATTTTCACTTACATCTTTCCTCGCGCCTATACCGATAGTTATCTTCCTTGGCTTTAAGATTGTAGCTGGTTTCTTTAACTCGTTTTGTGGAATTTTTTCCTTTGTAATTATTATGCCTGCATCAAAGTCGTTTACAATCCCTATTGCTTGTTCAGATCTTTCCGTCATTTTGATTTCAAAATCCCAAATTTTACCCATTGGGGCTTTAATATTCCCTGTCAAAACCATGACCAACTTTTCTTCATTTACTATTGCAGAGTTAACAGCAACAAGGCTTTCAGGATTCTTTATATCACAATGTAAATACCTAGCTAATTCTTCAACACTCTTCTTCCCCATTATATCAGAGGCTGTAGTAATGACAGGAATGGCTCCTATTTCATAAGCTATTAACCTTGTCAGCTCGTTAGCTCCTCCATAGTGGCCTGATAGCAGACTAATGACAAACCTTCCAAAGTCGTCAACGCCTACTATGGCAGGATCACTTATCTTGCTCTTCAGATAAGGAGCCATAATTCTGACAATAATTCCAGTAGCCATAACAGCCACTATAGCGTATACCTTATCAAAGATTTCTCCAATAAATTCTCTTAACTCCTTGTCTAAAGGAGTAATTTCTTCCTGAGCGTACTTTCTAGGCGCAAATATGGTGCAATTTAATTCCTTCTTTTCTAATACATTCTTAATCTTGACCGCTGTCTCAACCCCTTGCTTAGTAAGGGAAAGGATGGCTATACCTTTATTGGACACAGTTATCGCCCTTTACGATAGCCATGAGTGAATGATGAATCGTAAAGCTTTGAATAATCGTAAGCTTTAGGGTTTAGAATTTCTCCCACTATGATCAAAGCTGTCTTTTTTATTCCTGCCTCCTTAACCTTTTCAACTATATCGCTTAATGTACCCTTGATAATCTTCTCCTCCTGCCATGAAGCCCTATATACTACCGCTATGGGCGTATCTTTCGAGTAACCTCCTTGCTCGATCTCTTTTATGACTGAATCCATATGCTGAACACCCAAGAAGATGACCATGGTTGTTCTATGCTTCGCCAATTCTCTTATGCTCTCATGTTCTGGTACAGGGGTCATACCCTTTGGTCTAGTTATTATCACAGTTTGAGAAATATTAGGTAATGTCAATTCCTTTTTTAAGCTTGCAGCTGCAGCAAATAGAGAGCTTACCCCTGGGACTATCTCATACTCTATTTCTTCTTTTTCAAGAAAGTCCAATTGCTCTTGTAAAGCGCCATAAATACTCGGATCGCCATCATGTACTCTTGCAACGAGCTTACCCTCTTTTACAGCTTTTGCCATTATTCTTAAGATTTCTTCCCGGTCCATAATAGCACTATCATATAGCTTGGCATCTGGCTTAGTGAACTTGAGTATTTCAGGATTTAAGAGGGAACCGGTGTAAATTACCACATCTGCTTTTTCAAGAAATTTCTTTCCTTTGATTGTTATAAGTTCAGGATCCCCTGGGCCTGCACCAATAAAGACAACTTTGCTCATATCATACCCCATCTATTTTCTGTTACTTTGAAATTCACTCCTTTTTATTATTACCATTGAAAAATAATCTTCACAAATATCCCAATTTTGCATATCACCAAGCTTTCTAATCATAACTTCCTCCTCAGGCATTGTACATCTTTTAGCAAAGACAATTGTAGAGCTCTTTGTGAATCCAGCTCTCTCTAAAATTGGAACTAGATTCTTTAAGCGATGAGCACCTTTTATAAAAACAATGTTATCTACTTGTTTAGCCATTTCTTCAATCTGCTTCGAGCTGATGTTAGAGGGAATGATTACAACTGATTCGTTCTTTTCAGCAAGAGGTATCTTAGAACTTGCGGTACAAGCAGTTAACGAGGTGATGCCAGGTATTATCTCAATTTCGATCTCAGGATGCCTTTCCTTTAAGCTATGGTAAAGGTAAATGAATGTGCTGTAGAATAAAGGATCACCTAACGTGATAAAAGCGATTGTATTGCCATTTTTAGCCTTTTCAGCCACAATGGCAGCATTTCTAGCCCATAATCGCTTAAGCTCAGATTCATCCTTTATCATTGGGAAAACTAGCTCAAGTACCTTGGGCGATTTTTCTCTATCTTCCAAGATGTGCTTGACCATGGCAAGTGCCATGCTAGGCTTTTCTACATGAGCTTTTGGGACACAGATCACATCAGCAGTCTTTAGTGCTTTTATAGCCTTAACTGTGATAAGTTCAGGATTACCAGGGCCTATGCCAATTCCTATGACTTTACCAGTCAAGCTTTTTACCTCAAGCCTTTGTAGCCGATATGATAATAACTGGGTTCCTTGCCAGCATCATCATCCCTGTGTCTACCTCTCTCCCTTTAGCCACGAAAACCTGTATAACATCTACACATTTAAAATTCAGCTTTCTGATCTCGTTCAAAGCAATATAGCTTGTCTCTAATAAGACTGTGTTTATAACTATCCGACCGTTTTCCTTCAGCTTATCATAAGAAGCCCTTATTACTTCCCTTAAAGATGAGCTTCCTCCGATGATGACCACATCAACTTTTGGTAAATTTGTCATAACTTCAGGAGCCTTTCCAAGTATCATTTGCACGATATTTTGAATGCCAAATTTTTCTACATTCTTTTTAGTCAACGTAATGGATTCTTCATCATCGTCTATTGCAAAGACCTTGCCTTTTCTAGTTACCTGAAGCGCTGCCTCAACAGTCAAGCTACCTGTGCCACAACCAACATCTATAACGTAAGAACCTTCACAGAGACGGGCCTTCGAAATTGTTAGCACTCTTATTTCCTCCTTTGTAGGTCCGGGAACTTTATCGCTTTGTATAAATAATTCATCAGGAATTCCAGGAGTTCTGTAAACCCATGTGCCAGTCATTTTTGACTCCTATTAGCTTTGTTTTAACAGCCCTTTAATGGCCATTACGCATAATTGACCAAAATTAAGCTCCGACACGCTTTCTAAAGTGCCCATAATAATCTTTTCGTTATGAAGGGTTAAATTCTCGCATACAATAATAGGTGTTTCTTTACTTATCCCATTTTCGATGAGAAACTTTGCAATCTCATTAGGAGGAAAAGACTTAGGATCGGGAAGGAGCATGACGTTTCTCCCTTTTTTAACAGCTTCAGTTAATCTCATCTTCTTTTCATGGCTTGCTCCTTCATGAAAGCTAAACAAATCGATATCATCCCAGCACATATGGAGGCGAGCTGCACATATTTGTATCGAACTTATGCCAGGAATTACATCAACCTCGACATCTTTTGTCATAATATTATTCAAGAATGGTCTTAAAAGACCAGAGAAGCCAGGATCTCCTGTTGATAATATCGCTACGGTTTTACCTATCTTAGCAGATTCGATCGCATATCTAAGGACTTCATCCACGTTCTTACCAGTTATAGATAATACTTCTCCTTTTATGTCTTCTTGTAATAAGCTTAAGGATCTCTCAGCTCCTACAACAAGATGAGCACTTTGCACAACTTTTCTAGCTAATGGTGTTATGTAATCTGGTGAACCTGGGCCTATTCCTATTAAATATATCTTAGCCATGTAGCATACACCTGGCATTTTCATCCATTCCAAGGATGTTTCCATCTAAAGAGACCAATATTGCTCCTATCTTGGCTTTATTTTCTATTCTTTCCATAGAACGTAAACTGATCCTTTTAGCTATTTCATTGAACGTTGGTTGCAATAGATCGTTTTGCTTAAGAAGTTCGATTATTTCCTCTGTGGTATTCGATTGTAATATCATGCTTATAAGCTCTTTATTTGCACCATTAGCACCAGCATATGCAGCTATGACTTCTTTTCGGGCATCACCTACCTTATGATGTGTATTGAAGATTCCTGCCGCTAACTTGACAAGTTTCCCTGGATGCCCAAGAATTATGATTTCCTTAACTCCTTTCTCCACAGCTTTATTTAACATATAACCCATAAAATCCCCTGTTTGAATTATAGCATCCTCAGAAACTTTGAATACCTGCTTGGCTAACCTTTCCCCTATGTTACCTGGTGTTATGAATATACGCTCGTAACCTTGAGCAATGGCAACATCGATTTGAGAAATTAATGAGCGCCTATATGCATCCATTGATAACGGCTTCACTACACCTGTTGTGCCAAGAATGGATATGCCTCCAATTACACCCAACTTTGGATTAAGGGTCTTTTCAGCGATTCTCTCACCTCCAATAACACTCAAGAGTACTTCAACACCTTTTCCAGGTGGCAAAACTTCCTTAATAGCATCCTCTATCATCTTCCTTGGAATAGGGTTTATGGCTGGTTCGCCTATTGAGACTGGTAAGCCAGGTTTTGTGGCGATGCCGATACCATTACCGCCTTTAATAACAATCTTGCCATCATCAGTTAGCCTTACAGTGGCAGATATCTCTAATTTGTTCGTTATGTCTATATCGTCCCCCGAATCCTTTATGACATAAGCTACGGCAGTATTTTCGCTAAGCTTTCTACTTTCCTTTACTAATATCTCGAAACGGATGCCTATTGGGCTAGGTATGCCTACTCTATCGACAGGCTTATTGAGCAAAGTAATTAGAGCAGCCTTAGCGGAAGCTGCAGCACATGCACCAGTCGTAATACCATATCTTAAAACTCTTCTCATATTAACACCTTAAAGCTCTAGTGTCCCGTTCCCTCCTTCTGCTATGGAAAGTAATGCATTAAATATAGCTACAGCAACAGCACTTCCGCCTCTTGGACCCTTGACTATTATGAAGGGTATGGATAAGTTTGAGACTGCATCTTTTGAATTCGCAGCACCTATGAAGCCCACAGGAGTGGCTATGATTAAGGCTGGTTTGGTCAATCCTTGCTTCACCAAATTTGCTAATTCGAACGCTGCTGTAGGCGAGTTTCCAATTATAATTATAGATCCATCCGCTCCTTCATTTACGGCCAAGCGCATAGCAGCGGCAGCCCTTGTTATCGATTCATGACGGGCTAATTCAATGGCCCGTTCATCGTCAATGTAAGTGAGAATTCTTCCCCCAAACTCTTTCAGCCTTGTCTCATCTATACCGGCCTTTACCATTTTCACATCAACTATTACGTTTGATCCTGATTTGATGGCGTTTACTCCTGCTTCAACAGCCTTCTCACTAATAAATAATAACTTGGCTAACTCAGGATTGGCGGTAGCATGAACCACTCGTTCAACAATAGTGGCATGGGTCTTAGGGACCTTTTCTAAAGTATCGCTAAGGATTTGCCTCACTATGCTTATGCTAGTATTAAACATCTTGTTTGAAGTCGTGAGGGAGCCTATCCTATTTGCTTCATTACCTTCTTGACCTAATGCCCTCAAAGCCTTTTCTTCTATGATTTCAGCTATTCGCTCATCAGCACCTAGAGGCTCCCCATAGATTATCTCTACTCCTTGTGCTTTTAAAATAGATTCTTCCCTTTTTAATCCTAGTATTTCTGGAATCTCTTGCTCCGTATGTACACCATGAGCTATGAAGGTAGGAATCAAAACAATCTTCTTGATTCCTTGCTTAGCGATACTTTCTATAGCTTCTGGGATTTTCGGTCTATCTCTTACTAAGAAAGAAACCTTGACTGTCTTAAATCTTGATTTCTTTTGTAAAATATCAGCCAATTTTTCTAAGTTTTCCTTATTGTAAGGAAGCTTACTACCGTGTCCTACAAGGACTAGCCCTACTTTATCCATTAAAACTACCTCATTCTAGCAAATTACCTCGTTTCTCTTCCAAACAACTTAACAGCAGCGTCTATCACTTGCCTGTCATCGTTCATAGCTGCTATACGTAAATTTTCAATGATAGGTACAAATGTTTGCTTCAGTAAGATGTAGGTCAAATCCGCAATAACCTTCCTCTTTTTCTCGTCAATATTTCCTAACATGTTAAGGGCTTTCATTAGCTCTTTTTTGCGTACTTTTTCGGCACGTAAAAATAAGGAAGAAACGATGCTCATAACAGATTGAGCTTTCAAATCTCGCTCAAGCAAAGGTAGCTCTTCGTCTATAATTTTTGAGGCTTTTTCTATGCTATTCTGTCGCTCCTCCTTATTTCTCTCTGCTATCGATTGAAGATCGTCTATATTGTAGAGCTTTACTCCTTCTATATCTTGTATTGATTCTTCAACGTTACGAGGATTTGAAATATCGATGATCATTAAGTTGCTTTGGTTACGGTGTTGTCTCATAACACCACAAACTAATTCTCTTGTTAACAGATAATGAGGCGCGGATGTAGAACAGATAACTACATCAGCATCTACAAGTGCCTCTTCTAACCTATCAAACTTTGCAGCCTTGCCACAAAGCTCCTCAGCCAACTTTAAGGCTCTCTCATGAGTTCTATTCGCAACGAAGATAGCGCTAAGACAGCGCCTAGCCAATGCCTTGGCCACAAGCGTCCCTGTTTCTCCTGCACCTATTACTAAAACTTTCTTTCCATTAAGATTACCTAAAAGCGATTCCGCTAGCTCTACTGCAGCTGAACCTATTGATATAGCTCCTTTGTTAATACCAGTCCTATTCCTCACTCGCTTCCCGACACTTACAGCCCTGTTAAATACAGTCTTAAGTATTGGTCCGGCTGCTCCTACAGATTCAGCTTCTAAATATGCGTCCCAAACTTGGCTGAGGATCTGATCCTCGCCCACTATCATCGACTCTAACCCAGATGCAACCCTTAAAATATGCTTCAAAGCATCTTGATTCAAGGAGACTTCAATGGCTTTAGATACTTCTTCAACAAATGTTCCTGCCCTCTTTATCAAGTATTCACTTAACATCTTGACCGTCTTTTCACCATCTTTGCTTACGGCATAGAGCTCTATGCGATTGCATGTTTGAAGGAGGACACACTCGTCAACATTAGCTATAAAACGGATCTCTGTTAATGCACTCTTCTTATCCTTGAAGGCTACAGCTTCCATTACAGGAACTCGTGTTTTTTTATGCGTGATTCTCACGTTCACAATGTTAATACTTCTGGTGGAGGAATACACGGTTGGATAAACCAACCAACTTAAATATAAGTTTTATCATAATTAGGCGAGGGGTGGGACATGATTCCCGAAATTGAGATAAGATATGAAGAGTTCGGGACCAGAGCTATTGAATTCATAGGACACTTTTTGTGCTTAAATATGTTAATAGAAATCGCCAAGCTTCCTATGAAATATAGGACACTTTCAGATAAGTTCAAAAATTTACTTATTACGAGCTCTAAATTTGATGTACTCAATGGTGAGCTTGAGACAAGTTGATTATAGATCTTAAGTTTGACGGCAAGTATGTTGTTATAATCGGAGGAGGGCTAGAAAGCTATAGGAAGACCCTGAGCTTTCTGAATGCGGGTTCAAAAGTTCTAGTCGTGAGTATGAGCTTCTCAAGTTGCATTAAGAAGCTACATCGAATGAAAAAGATCGATTTGCTAAAAGCAGAAATTAAGGATGGAAGGTCATTCATTAATGGTCTTAACCCTAAGCCTGATGTACTTGTAGCTGCTACAAATGATCAAAACCTTAACACCCAGCTTGTTAAGTATGCTAAAGAAGCAGGATGCATGGTTTATGCAATAGATAATCCTTTAATCAGCGATTTCATATTCCCAGCTCTGGCTAGGATAGGAGAAGTAAGGATAGCTATATCAACGGATGGAAGAAGCCCAGCAATGGCTAGAGTTTTGAGAAAAAAAATAGAAAAAATGATCACTCAAGAGGATTTACTTCAAATTAAGTTACAGAATTATGTTAGACAGATCTTGAAACAACGTATTTTGGATCAGAAAGTTCGAAAGAAGGCTATCTACAAAATACTTAAAGATAATCACATAAAGAGTCTTTTAAGAGATGAAAAGTTCAATGAAGCCCAAGGAGTAGCTATGAAAATTCTAGAGTATTTCGAGATCAAAGATGAAGGTCATAAAGACCTTTCTGTTATAAAAAATTAAGGTCTTTAAGAGGTGCTAACGATCTTTGAGTTTTCCTTCGATTAGGATGAGAAGGTTACGTAGAACGACTGCCTTACGGGATATAATGCATAAAGTTAGGCTTAAACCAAGTGATTTAGTCTATCCTATTTTTGTCGATGAAAATGCAAAAGTGCCTATTCCTATCAAGTCGATGCCAGGCTATTTCCGATTACCCATTCAACATGTAATTAAAGAGGTTAAGCAAGCAATTGAACAAGGCATAAAAGCTATAATCCTTTTTGGCATACCATTAAAGAGAGATGAAATAGGCTCTGAAGCATTTGCTATGGATGGAATTATTCAGAAGACTATCCGTAATCTAAAGAATGAATTCAGTGATCAAATTGTCGTTATAACTGATGTTTGCCTCTGTGAATATACAACCCATGGGCATTGTGGTATAGTAAAAGATGGTGAGATTGTTAATGATCCTACTCTCCAGATCTTGCAGAAAGTAGCTGTCAGCCATGCTCAGGCTGGAGCTGACATTGTAGCTCCATCTGGTATGATAGATGGTCAGGTTAAATCCATCAGAGAAGCTTTAGATGATGCTGATTTTAATCATGTAGGAATAATGGCTTATTCTGCTAAGTATGCCTCTTGCTTCTATAGCCCCTTCAGGGAAGCCGTTGAATCTAAACCTCAGTTTGGAGATAGAAAGAGTTATCAGATGAGTTATGGAAATCCAGATGAAGCCTTACGAGAAATGGAACTGGATATAAGCGAGGGGGCTGACATAATAATGGTAAAGCCAGCCCTACCCTACTTAGACATAATATATCGTGCTAAATCAAAGTTCAGAGTACCTGTCGCAGCTTATAATGTAAGTGGAGAATACGCTATGGTGAAGGCTGCTGCTCAGATGGGATGGGTAGATGAGAAGGCTGCTGTCCTTGAGATTTTAACCGGAATTAAACGGGCTGGTGCCGATCTGATTATAACATACTTCGCTAAGGATGTGGGACTACGGTTAAATCAGCTTTAAGTAATAACAAATCATATGAACTCTTCGAAAGAGCCAAGAAGGTTCTACCCGGTGGGGTAAACAGCCCTGTCAGGGCATTTGAACCATACCCATTCTTTGTGAGCAGAGCGAATGGCTCAAGAATATACAGTGTAGATGAAGATTCTTACATAGATTACTGTATGGCTTATGGGGCACTCATTTTTGGGCATTCGTTTGGGGAAATTTTGAAGACAGTAGAAGAACAATTGGCAAAAGGCACGCTTTATGGTACTCCTACCGTCTTAGAGGTCGAATTCTCAGAGCTGATCAGCAAGTTAGTCCCTTGCATGGAGATGCTAAGGCTCGTCAGCTCAGGTACTGAAGCTACCATGCACGCAATAAGGCTTGCAAGGGGCTTCACTGGAAGGAAGAAGATCATCAAGTTTGAGGGATGTTTTCATGGCTCCCATGATTATGTCCTTGTTAAGGCAGGATCAGGTGCCACTTCATTCGGAACCCCTGATTCACTTGGTATCCCTGAAGAGACCACTCGAAACACCATAGTATTACCTTTTAACAATTTTCAGGTTTTGGAAGAGGTTATTAAGTGCGAAGCTTGTAATATAGCTGCAGTAATTATTGAGCCAGTGATAGGAAACGTTGGTCTTATTCTACCAAAAGATGATTATTTGGATCAAATAAGAAAGTTAACAAAAGATCATGGCATACTTCTTATCTTTGATGAGATTATAACAGGCTTTAGGCTTGCCCTAGGAGGGGCACAAGAATATTATAATATAAAGCCAGATATGACAACTTTAGGCAAGATTCTTGGCGGTGGCTTTCCAATAGCTGCCTTTGGTGGTAGAAAGGATATTATGCAATACTTATCCCCATTAGGTAAGGTCTATCAAGCAGGAACCTTTAGTGGTAATCCTATCTCAGTAACTGCTGGTTATTCTACTCTCAAAATTCTGAATGAGAAGAAAGGTAAAATCTATCCGAAACTTAAAAAGAACTGTGAAGAGTTAAAAAAAACTCTTGTAGATTTAGCTTCAGATTATTATATAGAAGCACAAGTGAATAGCATAGCCTCTATGTTTCAAATCTTCTTCTCCTCCCATCCTGTTGTCGATTACACTAGCGCTAAGTTATCTGATACTCGCAAATTCTACATATACTTCCAAGAACTCTTAAAGAACGGTATATTCATACCACCATCACAGTTTGAGACTTGCTTTTTATCTATGGCACATAGTGAAGAAGATTTAGAAAGGACTATCAACGCCTTCGATAGTGCTTTACATGCAGTATCAATTAAGGATAGGGTTTAGAAAATGATTTTAACAGTTGGTACAAGAGGGAGCAAGCTATCTCTCATACAGACAAAGATTGTTCTAGACAATCTTAAATCTATTCATCCGGAGCTGGAATTTAAAGTTAAGGTTATCAAAACGCTAGGGGATAAAGAAAGGAAGAAACCCCTTTTTACCATCGATAGAAAAGGTATCTTCGAAAAAGAGATAGATGTGGCAATAATGAAAGGGGAGATCGACTTTGCTGTACATAGCCTTAAGGACGTCCCTGTTTTAGAAACCTTGGAGACGTGTATAGCAGCAATACCAAGAAGAGGTTCTCCACATGATGTTCTTATCTCAAAAGGTAAAGTTCCTTTTGATGCATTAGCGGGAGGCGCAGTCATAGGGACTGGTAGCTTGAGAAGGATGGCTCAGATCAAATTTCTTCGCCCTGATTTAGAGGTTAGACCCATAAGAGGCAATGTTGATACAAGAATTGTGAAGGTAAAAAGAGGTGAATTTGATGGAATTGTACTAGCTGAAGCTGGTCTTGAGAGGATGGGGCTAGAAAGCCAGATTGCAGAGCGTTTTTCATTCGATCGATTCACTCCTGCTGCAGGGCAAGGAGCTTTAGCATTAGTTGTAAGAAAAGACAATAAAGATGTTATGAAGCTTCTTCGATCCATCGATCATCCCACAACAAGAGCTGAGGTTATTGCTGAGAGAAGTCTTGTACTATCATTAAAAGGTGGTTGTCGTGTGCCCATAGGCGCTATTGGACGTGCTAATGATAGAGCTCTATCGCTTTATGGTTGCATCTTCTCTGTAAACGGTCAGAAGAAAATCTTTTCCTTTGTTAAAGGTAGCTTTGATGATGCTCAAGATTTAGGCAGGAAGGTCGCTCAAAGCCTAATGGAGCAAGGAGCCAAGGACTTTGAAGCTGAATGGAGGGAGAAGTATGGGCCGTGGTAAAGTATTTCTTGTTGGCGCTGGGCCGGGCGATCATAAACTGCTTACAATAAGGGCTTTTGAGCTTTTAAGAAAGGCTGATGTGGTAATTTATGATAGATTAGTAGCTAAATCAATTCTTAAGCTAGTCCCGAAAAAAGCAAAGAAGATATACGTTGGGAAAAAATCTGGGAAACATGAGTTACCTCAAGAAAGGATTAATGAGTTGATGATCAATACAGCTCTTGATGGCAAAAAAGTTGTTAGGCTAAAAGGTGGTGATCCCTTTCTCTTTGGTAGAGGTGGGGAAGAAGCTGAAGCTCTAGCTGATAATGATATTGATTTTGAGGTGATACCAGGGATTACTTCAGCTTTAGCAGCCCCTGCTTATGCTGGCATCCCCCTCACTCATAGGGATTATTCCTCTTCTGTTGCCATAGTTACAGGCCATCAAGCAGAAAATGCAGATAAGGTTGTCAATTGGAGCAAACTGGCTAGCTCTGTGGACACAATAGTCATTCTAATGGGCGTAGAAAGATTAGAATCCATAACTAATAATCTAATAGAAGGAGGTTTAAAATCAGATACGCCTGTAGCTATAATCGAATGGGGGACTATGAAGAGGCAAAGAAGTTTGATAGGCAAGCTAGGCACAATAGCGAAAGAGACAAAAGAGAGAAATGTGAGACCTCCAGCAGTTATCGTTGTGGGAGAAGTCGTTAAGCTAGGAAGGAAGCTCTCATGGTTCAAGATGCCTTTATTCTCAAAGGAAGGACTATAGCCATAACAAGGCCCCTCGATCAAGCTGAAGAAGCCTGTAAGATGATCGAGGAGAGAGGAGGAAAACCTTACCCTATACCGACTATAGAGATTAAGGGACCTAGCGATCTATCGCTTACAAAAAATTTCATCGACGATCTTATGAAAGGAGACATCAATTATGTTATTTTCATGAGCGTCAATGGCGTAAGATATCTATTTAGTGCTGCTGAAAGCTTAGGATTAAGAGATAAGCTCGTAGATTATTTAGCAAAAACGGTAATAATAGCTGTTGGTCCCAGAACTGCACAAGAGCTTAAAAACCATCAAATTCATGTAGACTTTATCCCGGAAAAGTACAGCTCAGAGGGAATAATACAGAGCTTAAAACGACTCGATATTTCTGGCAAGTCGGTTTGTATTCCCCGAACCAAGGAGGCGACGCCTACCCTAAAAGAGAGTCTAAGAAAGATGGGTGCAAAGGTGCGGGAAGTTTACGTATATGAGTCATTGCTTCCCACCGATTCGAATATCAAGGAGAGATTCTTTCAAGACTTAATTTGTGGAAAGATTCATGCAATTATCTTCAGCAGCTCCTTATCCGTCAAGAACTTATTCCAAATGCTTATGGAAAAAATATCTATGGAAAAGCTAAGAGATATAATGAATAACAGATTAACTATTGTAGCAATAGGTCCTGTAACGGCTAAGACCTTGTTTAAGATGGGTGTAAAAGTCGATGTAATACCTGACGATCATTTATTTAAAGAGGCATTGATCGCATTAGCTCGTTATTGGAATTCTAAATAAGAGGTTGTTCTATAAGATGAGAGTAAAAACTCATAGGTTGAACCTATTCAACTCTAAATTTACCTAGTGAATTATTGTTAAAAACATGTTCATACTTATAAACATACTAGAAATTTATAGTTTCAGTTAATTTTTCTTACGTAGTAAAAAGTTTCATTTTTTCCGATGATGTTAAGAGAGCTTTTGCAAATTCGGTCTTCAGTAAAGATTGCATATCGCCAGCATCAGCAGTCTTGGATGCTTCATAATCAATGGGCAACTCTCCTAGAAATTTAACCCCAAATTCTGCTGCAAGTGACTTTCCTTCACTACTTTGTAAAGGTCTTGTCTTGCTACTGGCCATATACGACATATTCTCTAGCACGCCAAGTACAGGAATTTGTGAAGATAGTAATAGTTCTATAACCCTTCGAACAACAGATGTGGAGAGGACTGTTGGCAAAGTCACTACTATAGAACTTGACATGTCTCCTAAAATCTTGATCAAAGTCATCAAAACATCACCAGTACCAGGAGGTGTATCTACTATCAAGAAATCCAAATCCCCCCATTCTGTTATTGTAAGCAACTCTTTGATGATCTGTCTTGCCCCTTTTCCACTTATTGGAAAGGGTTTTCCAGCAGCAAATAAATCTAGAGACATGACTTTTACACCATTAGAAACTGGAGGCAAAAGACCATGCCTATCCTCTCTTGGCAAATCTTTCACCCTAAATATAAAAGCAGAGGAAGGTCCATAAATATCGGCGTCTAAAAGACCGACTTTCATATCAAACTTTGCCATCGAAGCTGCCATAGTTGCTGCCACCATGCTTTTTCCTACTCCTCCTTTGCCACTTGTAACGAGAATTGTTCTGTTTATCTTATCTAATCTTTTTCTGATTATACCTTCTCTAAAGTCTAAGCTTGTATTAGACATTTAGTTCGACCTCTGCTATTCTCACACTTCTTCCTTTCTCTATTTCGAAATCACTCTTTCCACAGTTAGGGCATTTAGTAAAAGAGTTCAACAATTCAGGCAAGAAGTGTATCATCTCCTTTTGATCGTTAGATAATGGTTCTAATAACTCATTTACTCCCCACTTAGAATTACAGTAGAGGCATTTTGTCTCTGCCTTCTCAATTTCTACCGTCATCTTAGACTTTTCTAATTCTGTTCCTTTTACAAGTTCTACTAGCAACTCTCTTATCAACCTCTTATCGAATTGAGCAAATTCTCCAATGGCATCGTTGAAGCTTACTACATGTCCTTTTCGCTCACGAGCAAAGTCTATAACATGTGAAATTATTCCTTCCACCAAAGCAAGTTCATGCAATAGTGCAAGACCCCTTGACTAAAATTATTAAGAAATATCAGTTTTTAAGTTTCAGCCTTCCATACTTGTATGCAATGGCACAGGTTCCTTCGATGCTGACCATGCACGGTCCTCTAGGATTGTAAGGAGTGCAGACTTCTCTAAAAAGCTTACATTCTTCAGGCTTTACCAATCCTTTTATAACGTCACTACATCTACATCCAATCTCTATATCTCTAGCGATTTCAGGTGGCTCTACATCGAATTTAACAGAAGCATTGAACTTTTCGAATTCTGGCTTAAGCCCAAGGCCTGATTTAGGCACTTTACCCAAACCTCTCCATTTAGCGTCTTCTTGCTTAAAGACTTCATTCATCAATCTTTTCGCTTTTAAATTTCCATCTGGCTTTACCACTCTGCCATATTCATTCTCAACTTTGATCTCACCCTCTTTAACTTGCCTCAATAACATCTTCAGAGCAATGATTACATCTAGAGGCTCAAATCCAGCAACTACTTGAGGAACCTTGTATTTATCAACGAGAAATTCGTAGGCTTTAGAGCCTATTATGGTTGAGACATGGCCTGGTAATACAAGGCCTTGAACTGCAACTTCGCCTGATGCCAAAAGATAATCCAATACTGGCGGAACTATTAGATGAGCAGATACTATTGAAAAGTTCTCAGGAGGGTCTTGTAAAAGAGTAGATGCTGTAGATGGTGCTGTAGTCTCAAAACCTACTGCAAAATGTACCACTTCTTTATCATTATTGTCTTTTGCCATTTTTATTGCGTCTGATATGCTGTAAACAACCTTAACATCAAATCCTTGGGCTTTGGCATGACTGAAGCTTCTTCCATACTTCGATGGCACTCTATACATATCCCCAAAAGTTGTTAGAATCATGTTCTTCCTTTCCTCAAGGAGTTTCAACGCCAACTCTATCTTCTCAGGATGTGTAACACAGACAGGACAGCCAGGACCAGCCACTACATCTATATTACTGGGAAGAATAGACCTCAAACCGTGCTTTGTAATAGTATCTTCATGAGTGCCACACACATGCATGAACCTATAATCATCGTTTGAAGCCTCTTCTCTGATAATTTTGGCTAAATTTGATATTAGCTCCTTATTTCTGTAATCCTTTGTCAAAACTTTGGACAACAAACTTATCACAAAGTTGTATGTTATTTTATTTAAATCAAGCTTATAACGATTTGGACGTATGAAAAATGTCCGAAAAAGTAAGAGCGATCGTTAGTGTATCAGGTCTTGTTCAAGGGTTAGGGTATAGACCCTTCGTTTATAGACTTGCCACTAGATACAACTTAACAGGTTATGTGCTGAACCTAGGGGATGCAGGCGTTAGGATTGAAGTAGAAGGAAATGAAAAAAATATCAGAGATTTTCTTAAGAGTCTCGTTGAAGAAAAGCCTCCTTTGGCATATTATACAGACTTGCACATAGACTTTAAGCCTTTCAAAGGCGATTTTGAAGATTTTAAGATTGAGAGAAGCTCGATAGAGAGCAGCGGGGGTCTATCTTACCCAACGCCAGACCTAGCTACATGTAATGATTGTACAAAAGAAATCTTTAACCCTTATACCCGCTTCTATCTTTATCCTTTCACCAGTTGCACCAACTGTGGTCCAAGATTCACAATAATCGAAGAGTTACCATACGATAGAGAAAGAACTACCATGGAAAATTTCCCTCTTTGCCCAGATTGTGAGAAGGAGTATAACCATCCACATGATAGGCGTTTTAACGCTCAAACAACGTGTTGCCCAAAGTGCGGTCCAAAATATGAATTGAGAAGAAATGATGAAAGCCTAGTTAATGGAAATCCAATAGAAGAGGCTGCAAAACTAATTGACGAGGGTTATATAGTAGCCATTAAGGGAGTTGGAGGCTTTCATCTCTCTGTAGATGCATACAATGAAAAGGCAATAAATGAATTAAGGGTGAGAAGGAGAAAACCCCAAAAACCCTTCGCTGTAATGTCTTCAGACTTAGAAGAAGTGAGGAGTTTTGCCTACATATCAAGCATAGAAGAGCAGTTGCTCAATTCTCTAATGGCACCCATAGTCCTGTTAAGAAAAAAAGAACCATTTTCGTTGGCTGAAAATGTTTCGCCTCAACTTCATAATATTGGTGTTATGCTTCCTTACTCTGGAATTCATCATACACTCTTCCATTATTCCAATACTAAGACATTCGTGATGACTTCAGCCAATAACCCTGATGAGCCTATGATTATAGAAAATCAAGAAGCCTTTAGAAGAATGAAGAGCATAGCTGACTACTTTCTTATTCACAATAGAAGAATATACATGAGGTGTGATGATTCTGTCATAAGAATTGTTGATAATGAGCCATTGCCCATAAGAAGGTCAAGAGGATACACTCCAACCCCTCTCTTGATACCGTTGCCTTTCAATAGCAATGTATTGGCTGTAGGAGGAGAGTTCATGGTTACCTCTTGCTTGATTAAAAAAGATAAAGCGTTTTTAAGTCAGCATGTGGGAGAAGTTGAGAGTTTAGAAAGTATTAGATTTTTGGAAGAGGCTATAGAGCATCTTGTAAAGATATTGAAGATAGAAAGCTTGGATTCGATTGTAGTAGACCTTCATCCCCTTTTTCATACTCGTAAAATAGCTGAAAGAATTTCCAAAAGATTTAATGCACCAATCTTTGAGGTTCAGCATCACCATTCTCACCTTGCATCCCTTATGACTGAAAATAGAATTGATCCTGAAGATGAAATTTTAGCGATAACATGTGATGGTGTAGGCTATGGTAATGATGGATCGTTTTGGGGAGGAGAAATACTATTAGGAGGGTATAGACGATTTGAAAGAGTTGCTAGTTTAGAACCACAGTTTATGCCTGGAGGAGATCTCAGCGCGATTTGGTATGGTCGCATGCTTCAAAGCATTCTCTATAAAGTCATTGAAAAAAGAGAATTGGCCGATTTTCTTAAGACAAACTATTCTAATGGATTCAAATATGGAGCGAAGGAGATAGATGTAGTCTCTCAACAGATCGAAAAAAGGATAAACACGCCTCTAACAACAAGCACTGGAAGAGTTCTTGATGCCTTATCTTGCCTTTTGGGTATTTGCTTTAAGAGGACTTATGAGGGAGAAGGGGCTATGAAGCTAGAATCTATAGCAATTGAAGGAGATGACTCAATACCTTTACCATTTAAGTTTCAAAACTTAGATAATAGAGAAATACTGATGACATCTGATGCCTTCGCTGAAGTAAAATTTCTCTTACAAAAGGGCGAATCGAGAAGACATTTGGCTGCTTCTTTCCAAAGAGGACTAGCTGAAGGCTTGGCAGATATAGCCACAAGGATGGCTAAAGAAAAAGGCATAAGATTCATCGGATTTTCAGGAGGAGTTGCCTATAATGAAGCCATGACTAAAATCATCAGAAGTAAAGTTGAGAAGGAAGGTTTCGCCTTCTTGAGGCATAGAATCTTACCTTGTGGAGATGGTGGATTAGCTTTAGGTCAAGCAGTATTAGGCGCATCAAGGCTCTTAACAAAAGATTTCAAAAGGAACCAAAAGTCTCTCTCAAGAGCTTTATAGTCTTCCTAGCTTCACCTTCATCTATCCTTTCTATGGCAAAGCCGGCATGAACTATAACATACTCTCCAATGATAGGCTTTTCAATAAGGGATAAATCTACTTCTCTTTTTGCTCCTCCAAAACTTACTACCCCTTTTGTCCCTATGATCTTCACAAGCTTGCCAGGCACGCCTAGGCACATAAAGTAAATTTGCATTTAGTGCCAAATAAACCTAATCATAAGACTTTAGCATATTCTTGGCAATGGACTTCCGATAGGCTCTTCTATGATTCTTTTTCCGCCTGTACTAGTCTCAAGTATCACCATTCCTTCGCCTTTTTCCACCTCTCCAATGATGCTTGCCTTTTGCCCATGCTTTGTAGATTTTACAGCTTTTAGCACTTTTTCAGCATCGTCTTTTGCAACGCCCATTATCATTATCCCCTCATTCGTAGTCTCAAAGATGTCTATGCCCAACATTTCCGCTACGCCTCTTATCTCATCATCCACTGGAACCATATCTTCCCATACGTTTATATTCACATTAGACTTGCGAGCCATCTCGTTAAGAGTTCCAGCAACCCCTCCTCTAGTAGGATCCTTCATGGAAGTGATCTTACCTGATTTCAAAGCCATTTCTACCATATTCCAAAGAGGCGCTACATCAGATTCTAGTCGAATCTCGAACTCTAATCCCTCTCTTTTAGATAGTAAAGCGACTTCGTGCCTTCCAATAGGGCCTGTTACTACTATCATGTCTCCAGGTTTTAGTCCGCTATCAAAAATGGGAGTATGAGTATATCCTATGCCTGCTGTTGTAATTACGATCTTGTCGATTCCACCTTTTTCAACAACCTTTGTATCGCCGGCTACTAACGGTATGCCTACTTCCATCAAAGTCCTATTCATAGAATCAAGAATTCTCTTAAGTTGTGAAATAGGAAAGCCTTCCTCCATGACAATTGCAGAAGTTATCACAATAGGTTTTGCGCCCATTGCTGCCAGATCGTTTATTGTACCAGATATTGCTAATCTTCCTATATCTCCTCCAGGAAAGAACAAGGGCTTTACAGTGTGAGAATCTGTAGTCAAAACAAGATAACCCTCTCCAATAGGTATTACAGCGCCATCGTCTTCTTCTAGCAATCCTGTTCCTCCTTCAACTTTTTTGAGAGAAAAACTTGGTATGATTACATCTTCGATGAGCGACCTCATGAGTTTTCCGCCGCCTCCGTGTTCAAGGCGAATAAGCTCTGTACTCAATTGCATCAATATAGATAGGTTTACTTTGCTGATTTATATTTAGCGTCTTAATAAGTGTAAAAGCTTTGCTTTTTAGTTAATTATATGAAAGTGATTACAAAACCCCTTTCGCAGTCTCGTCAACAATTCTTTTCATCTCATCTCTTAAAGCATCTGGAAGGCCGAAGATGGTAACATCCATAAATCCTCTTACTATCAAAGATTTTGCTTCAGCCTCCGAAAACCCTCTAGCCATCAAGTATCTTATCTGCTCCTCTGCTATCTTACCAACAGCAGCTTCATGAGAAAGTTCAGTCCCGCTAACTTTGCCAATAAGCTCTGGTATGGCGTGTATAAAAGCTCTATCAGAAACCAAGAGACCTCTACACTCAAGATGGGCTTTGCTATCACTATGCTCTCCTATCAATAACCCTCTAGAGTATATCTGTGAACTATCCGAGGCTATGGCATGAGTGATAACTTCTCCTTTGCTTTTAGGTCCTTGAAGAACTATCTTCGCTCCTAAATCTATGTTGGAATTTCCTTCTCCAAATATTATGGAGTTGAATCTTGCTTTCGAGTTGCTTCCTTTACAGTATGCAACTGGATATGTTTGAAGGCTCTTCACTGGTTTTAAGCATATGTAGTTGTTAACGAATGTAGCATCATCCTCTACAAGCACTGCTGTTCTTGGACGAACATCAAAGTTCTGAGCCCAGTTATGGATCATAGTAAAAGTGAGCTTGGCGCCTTTTTTCAAATAAAATTCCGTAATTCCTACATGAAGTCCTTTTTGAACATTGGGATGAACAGTACAACCTGTTATTATTTGAGCTTCTGAGTTAGGCTCTATTATCACAACATTATGAACATTCTGATTCAATCCATTAGTTGATATGAAGAGGCAAGCCTGAAGAGGGAGCATTATTTTCTGGTTTTCTAAGACTCTGATGAAATAACCATGATCCCAGTTTAGCTCTGATAGGGCAGTGTATTTGTCCATATTTGCTGGTATAAGCCTCCACCAGTAATCTTTGAGCCAATCATATTTTTTGATGGCTTCTGTTGTACTCATTAACTCTATCTTTCCCTCAAAAGCCTTTTGAAAGCCTTGAAAAACGACCGAATGGTCTATCTGAAAGTAAGTTCCGATCCTATCCTTCTCATCAGCTCTTATACCTACTTTCAAGGATTGATCCGCTATTTCTTTTGGAAGAGATGAAACTGGACAGGGATACAGGGCTTTAGCCTCTCTGATATAATCTTTTATTTCTAGATCAGGGCCTAAGCTGGCTGGCTTGTCTACAGCCTTTAACACTTCCTCTCTATCTTTAGGCACTTCTCACACCATCCGTAGCCTTCCTTCAATATCTGGTCAAGAATCTTGATGGGCTTTCCTGAACAAGCTACTTTTCCCTCGATCAAGACATGGGCTTTATCAGCTTTAACATAACGTAAGATGTAACCCAGATGAGTTATCAACAGCCCTGACCTCTCCTTGAGGAAGTCGTCTATCACTTTACCTATGACCCCAAGGTTCTCGACATCGACTCCTGAGTCTGGTTCATCTAACATGACAAAGCTAGGCTTCTGGGCAAGGATTTGTAAAAGTTCGGATCTCTTAACCTCCCCCCCAGAGAAGCAAAGGTTCAAATCCCTGGAAAGGAATTCTCTTGTGAAGTTTAAGGTCTCACATAGCTCAACCTCTTTTTTCTTAGCTTCAGACTCAGATTTGAGAAAGTTATGAAGGATGTCAGCCAGTTTAACCCCTCTTATGGCAGGAGGGTTTTGAAAGGCAACACCTATCCCAAGTCTTACACGCTCATCTGTAGACATATTTGTTATATTCACGCCATTGAACCAGATTTCGCCTGAGACTACTTTGTAATTAGGGAAACCCAGTATAGTCATCAGTAGGGATGTTTTTCCAGAGGCATTTGGACCAAATAAAACGTGAACTTCTCCCTTCGGTATCGCTAAGTTTACCCCATCCAGGATCCTTTTTCCATTTACTTCGACGCTTAAATTCTCGACGCTTAAAGAGCTCAAAGATGAGTCACTCTATTCTCAATAAATACTAAAAAACAAAGATTTAATCTTTGTTATAATACACCAAATAGTTGATTTGCCTATTGAAAAATTTATATGTTAACGAAAGATTTTTAATCGAACATGAATAGTTTTAATAATCAATTGCTCGGTCTTCTTTAGGTGAAGACCTTTGAGAATAGCCTTCTTCGTCTGGGAGTATCCTCCTGTTCTTGTAGGAGGACTAGGTACTTATGCAGAGAATATAACAAGAAAGTTAGTGGACCTAGACCACGATATTTCAGTCTTCACCCTCAACCCTGGAGGCTTGCCAGTGAGAGAGATAATAGAGGGGGTAGAGGTTCATAGACCCATGATTGCAAATGCCACGAAGATCTTCCCTCTTTTAGTAACGGAGGATCTTAGAAGATGGGGAACCAATTTGAAATTCTTTAACGACGTCTTCATCTACAATATCTTGTCTGCTGCAAAGTTCGTCAACGAACTAATTCGTAGGGATCATTATAAATTTGATTTGATCAGTGTTCATGATTGGTTAAGCAGTATGGCTGGACTCATAATCAAGGAAGAATTTGAAAAAATGCCTTTGGCGTTCCATGTTCATTCTACAGAGTGGGGAAGGAGTGGAGACACAGGGTCAGAAGTTGTGAGCCATCTGGAAAAAGTAACGGCAGAAAGCGCCGATGGCATAGTAACCGTTAGCAACGTAATGAGACAAGACTTAGCCCGTCATGGTTGGCCAGAAAATAAAATTGATGTGGTCTGGAATGGCGTGGACCCAGAGAGATACGATCCAGATAAGGTTAGCAAGGAAGAGGTCCAAAAACTACGTGATAGATATGGAATTGAGGCGGATGAAAACTTTATCCTCTTTGTTGGAAGGCTAACGTGGGTTAAGGGAGTTAGAAATCTAATACAGTCTCTTCCCCTCGTTCTGAATGAATTTCCAAAATCTAAGCTTGTGATACTGGGCAGAGGTGAGGAGCAGCGTGATTTAATGGCTTTGGCCGATAGACTAGGAATAAGGGAAAAGGTTCTCTATAGGTTCGAATTCGTGCCTGAGGGAGAGCGCATTTTACACTATGCAGCATCGGATGTTTGCGTCTTCCCATCCTTGTATGAGCCTTTTGGAATAGTCAGCCTAGAGGCTATGGCCATGGAGAAGCCAGTAGTTGTAGGAGCAAGAGGGATAGTTGGATTTGTAGAACAAATTATCTCATCAGGTCCTGAGCAAAATGGTATTCATATCAATGGTCATGACCCGGCTGACATAGCATGGGGCATAAGGGAGGTTCTAAGAGATCGAAAAAGAGCCAGAAGATGGGGAGAAAATGGGCGAAGAAGAATATTGAATTACTTTACATGGGAAAAGGCAGCTACACAAACTCTTCGAGTCTATGAGCGCATACTGAACAGGTGAAATTTAGATCCTGATAAATCTTAAATCAATCCTTTTTGCAATCTTATTGGGATAAATTTGGAAACTCTAAAAGTCAGGGAGGTCCTTAAGGCTTTTAGGGAGCACTGCCGAGATGAGTGGGAAGCCGAAAAGAGCGGTCAATGGTTCAAGATCGATGACTCTTATCATGTATTCGTTTGGTCTAAGTCGATAGCCATTACAACTCTCAAGTCCATGGCGTGTTTACAAAAAGTTACATTACATAAAGACGACTTCTGGGAGGTTAAAGAAGCATCTTTTATGGCATTTATCTGCGCTGGAGGTCTAGAAGAAGAGGCATATGAAGTTCTTAAGGCAGACCCTAGAATAACTGAGCGTTGTATTTGTTATGATCTGGAAAAAAGGACTAAGATAGGAGTTTCTTCAAGCCCAGTGTTTAAGAAATTTGAAGAATTTCTTAAACACAAGTACGGCTTGGAGTTCAAGTATGTCTGATTTAATAGATCAATAATCCCTAAATTCATTCAAGCAGTAAATCAAACCTCTTAAATTATCTTTCGTCATCACGCCATCTGCAACTTTTCTTAATATCTTTTGAGCATCAAAAGCTATTCCAAGACCCGCCTCCATGAGCATGAATCTATCGTTTGCACCATCTCCTACAGCTATAACCTCCTCTCTCTTTATCCCCTCTCTCTTTATCAGATCTTGAATCAATCTTCTTTTCATCTCTGCATCCAATATTGGCTCCTTAATTTCTCCTGTGAGTTTACCATCCTTGATTATCAACTCATTCGCAAATGCATAATCCAAATCAAATTTTTCTTTGATTTTATCAGTAAAGTAGGAAAAGCTGCCTGTGACTATTGCTATCTTACATCCTAACTCCTTTAAAACAGAAAGAAGTTCTTCAACGCCTCTAGTCAACCTAATCTCCTTTAGGATAGAATCCAAGGATGAAATGGGCAGACCCTTGAGCAATTTGACTCTTTCTCTCAGCGCTTGCTTAAAATCCATCTCGCCCTTCATAGCTCTTTTCGTTATTTCTTTAACCTGTCGATCAACATGAGCTATCTTTGCAATCTCATCAATTATTTCTTGCTGAATGAAGGTTGTGTCTAGATCAAAGACTATCAGCTTCTTAGCTCTATGGTAAATGTTTTGCTTCTGAATTATTACACTTAAGGATAAATCCAAGCCTACTTGATGAAGAAGGTTCTTGAACTTATTAAAATCTGTCTTCAAACCTTCTACGTTTACGAGCATCTCAAGGGCTATAGTTTCCCCTCTTGCTATCATCCTTGTTCTTTCTATGTTCACACCGTTATCAGCACAAATCTTAGAAAATCTAGCCACTATACCAGGTCTATCCTTGCCAATTATCGTTAGTAAGATAAGATTTCTTTCCTCTTTTCTCTTTAGACTCTCGTCAAATACATAAGGTTCGATTGAAACCTTCATCCTAAGCTCTCTAGCTTTTTTGAACAAATCTTCTTTTACTTCCTCAAATTTTTTACTGGCTGCTGTGAAATCTGCTATCATGAACATGGCAAAGAGTTTTCTTATCACCGTTTGATCTACATCTAAAAGGTTGACGTTTGCCTTTGCCAAAATCTCTGAAATTCCTGCTACTAGACCTGGTCTGTCCAAACCTTGAACAGTGATTATGTAAAGCTGCTTCTCCATAGTTGCCATATGTGGATCAATATGATTTAAATGCTATTACTCAAGAAAATATCTCGCTGTAATCTCTTGGCTGAAGCTAGTTGGAAAGGCTAGAAAGAAGGGCTGGTTTATTGTCGCCCCTCCTAATCCTGTGAAAAGCTCGATGTCAAGCTTAATGGGTGCAGTTGGATAATTTTCCGTCCCTATTTCAACTCTATTGACCGTCTGGCTTATTACTGTGTAGTTTCCAGGATTTAGATAAATTCCCCCTATGTCAGCGAATGCCTTCAATCTGCTTCCTAGGCTTGTTCCCTTAGGAATTGAATCAACTACAATTCCTCCAAGTTCAACTCTGGCGGATATGCTTGAGTTTTTCTCAAGAGTCTTAGCTCCAATATGCATCATTATTCCTCCCGCATTCACTCTGATATTCAAATGGTCGAATGACGCATCATCTTCTACATCTACTGAGACGCCACCAGCATAGACTGCAGCAAGATCGAAAAATTCTATGTTAGAATAATTTGATAATTTCACTGTTATCCCACCTAGGCTTACTCTTAGCGTCCCGTTGTAAATGTAATTATTGCCGAATGTCACTTTAACATCACCAGATTCAGCCATTACATTAACGAGCAGCTTACTATCGAAAGTTATGTTTTCAATGCTTGGCTTTGTAGCCCCTTCATCTTGCTTAAAAACAAACATATAGATCAAACTGCTATCATCAGTGAAATTGATATCAATCCCGCCAGCTTTTACTGTAAAGTTCAGATTTATGTAATCCACTCCTGGTGCATCATCTGAAGTAAACGAATATGTTCTAGTGACTTTGGCTTTATCTTCCTCGAATTTGATAAGGGGTCCAAGAACGGTAGGGGATGCAAAAGTAAAGATCACACTTGCCAATAAAATGACAATTATCATCCCCCCTATGATTATGTTAGCCCTCATAAGGAGAAACCTCCTAGTACTAAACTGGAGAAGATTAGCCAGACAAGTGCCGATAAGGCAAGATAAACAATTAAGGGCACTATGAAGGAGGATATGAAGGCTTGACCAGGGTCTATCAAGTAGCATCTCTCAACGGCAACTACTAGGATAACGACTGTCCAGAATACTGCCATCAAGCAAAGGATCATGGAGAGACCAAAGAAGATAGAAAAGTTCAGACTTGTGAGCATCATCCCTAATATAACTAGAGAGCTTGGAACAGAAGCGTAGCCATAAAGTTTGAGAAGTTGATTATATGAACCCATACCTTTGAAGATATACTTGGCGCATAAATGGGCGATACCTGCCGATATTATCCATATCATAAGAGCAAAAACAATCCAAGATATAGTAGTGATGACAGGTACTATGAAAAGACCTCCCTGAAAAGCCTGCAATTGCTCAGCGCCAATTATAGGACTCAAAAAAGCAAGAGAGGAATAAAGTATTCTAACTGTGAAGACACCAACAAGGGCACCTTGAATTCCAAAAAATACTATGATCAAGAACAGAGGCTCCAATATGCCCATCTCTCTTTGCATCATATCATAAAAGGTCTTACGAGGCTCTAACAGAGCCCCTCCAAGCCTCCCTAGAAAACCTGTGAAACCTGACGAAGGCTTACTTTGGACAGAAGTTTCATTCTCCATTCAATTTTCATCTAAAGATTGTCGGTTTAATTTATAAACTTATTTGAGTGGGTATATCAGAAAATCACATAATAGGATGAAAAGAAGTTAGATCTTGATACATTCGGTTATAATTTTCTGAAAGGCCTTGCTAAAGAATAGGCGTTGATCAAAACAATAGCTATATATGTGATATTGCTACCCTTTTCTAGCGCAATAAGGCGCTAGGAGTTGAGAAGATACGAGTTACGGACAAGGAGGCGGCTATAGACATGGCGGCTTCGGCGGTCCAAGGTCGTTCAGACCAAAGCCTGTCGAAGTAGGCAAGGAATACGATGTTACCATCACTGAAATCAGCAGACGCGGAGACGGAATAGCGAAGATCGAAGGATTCATCATCTTCGTCGCAGGAGCAAAAGAAGGACAAAAAGCAAGAATAAAGATCACTCAGGTTGGAAACAGATACGCCAACGGTCAAATAGTCGAAACTGTAGAGAAGGAAGAAGAGTAGTGGGAATAAGTTCCCAATAGGAATCATCTTTCTCCGCAAAAAATCTGGCGGAAGGCAGTTATGTCACTCCGCCAAGGCTATTTTTGTCAATGTGTTTTTTCTTTAAGAATACGGACAGTTTTAATTGGTCTAATACTGATAATAAATATTCGCCTTTTGCTTTAACCTTAACATTCTCTTGTGAAAGGCACCTGAATTGATGGGCCGGCCAGGATTCGAACCTGGGACCTCCGCTGTGTGAGAGCGGCATCCTAACCAGACTAGACTACCGGCCCTGTAAAATTTACTTCTTAGCAGCGAGGGCTCTGTTCTTCAATCTTAAGTCTTCACTTTTGCATTTCCTGCATCTTGTAGCAGATATAGGATTCTTTGAGCCACACTTTAAGCAAATCTTGAAGAACAGTTTTCTCCTTTGAGCCAACTGCTTTTTCATAACGTCTGTAATGGGCATAGATTCTTCACCAAAGTATCGTTCTTATAATCTTTTTTCATTATGGGTTTACAATTTGCCTTGATATGCTCTTTTTCGACTTTCTTGAAGCATTCCCTAGGATCTTATAGGTGCAATAATCGCCACACATAGTGCATGTCCCGCTTTTGCTTCTCACTCTGTAATGTATTTCTTTCGCTCCATCAGGGTCTACGCTCAAACTTATCTGAGTCTTCCAATCGAGAAGAGATCGAGCCTTCGACATTTCAATATCATGTTTAATGGCCTTCTTGCCTAGCTTTACTATATCGGCTGCATGAGCAGCTATCTTCGATGCTATTACGCCTTGGCGAACATCCTCTATGCCAGGAAGACCAAGATGCTCTGCAGGAGTAACGTAGCAAAGGTAGTCTGCTCCGGCCATGGCTGCTATAGCGCCGCCTATGGCTCCAGCTATATGATCGTAGCCAGAAGCTATGTCTGTCACGAGAGGGCCTAGTAGATAAAAAGGTGCGCCTTTACACAATGACTTCTCCATCTTCACATTAGCCTCTATCTGATCCAATGGCAGATGGCCTGGTCCTTCGACTATAACCTGAACACCTTCATCCCAAGCCCTCTTCACAAGGTTGCTTATGGTTATTAACTCCTGAAACTGGGCATAGTCGCTAGCATCGGCAAGGCTTCCAGGCCTTAACGCATCTCCTAAGCTCAATACTACATCATAATTCTTTGCCAACTCAAGGAGATAATCATAATTCGAGTAGAGCGGATTCTCCTTCTTATTATGAAGCATCCAAGCAGCGAGAAAGGCCCCTCCTCTACTCACTATCCCGTTCAACCTGGGATGATCTATAACATGATTCACAACGTCTAACGTTATGCCACAATGTAAAGTCATGAAGGCAACACCATCCCTCATCTGCTTCTCAATAACATTAAAGAGACCATCTATACTCATGCTGGCAGGATTCTTACTTTTTTTCACAGTTTCTATGTATGCTTGGTACACAGGCACTGTTCCGAAGGGGACTTGCACTTCCTTAAGGATTGCACTTCTTATAAGGTCCAGATCTCCCTCTGTACTTAAGTCCATTATAGTGTCTGCTCCATACTTAATGGCTGCCTTTGCCTTCTCTAATTCAAGGTTCAAATCGCAAACATCGAGGGAAGTGCCTATATTCGCGTTGATCTTCGTCCTAAGCCCTTGTCCTATACCGATGGGCTTAGAAGAGTTTCTACCATTGTTGTGGGTAATCACAACTTTACCACGAGCCACTCGGTCTCTTAGCCTCTCAGCAGACAATCCTTCCTCAAGGGCTACTTTTCTAACCTCTTCTGTGATGATACCTTGTCGAGCTGCTATGATCTGAGTCGCCATAATTATCTTAAAATTACTCATACTTTTATTTATGAATTTGCTTTAAGTCAAGACCGTAATGTATTTAAGGTAAATCTCTATCCCTTCCCTTACAAGCTAGGTGTCAATATGTCAGAGACAAATTCTGTATTCATAGGGAAAAAGCCGGTCATGAACTATGTCTTGGCATGTCTAACACTGTTCCAAAATGGTAGCGAATCAGTGACAATCAAAGCTAGGGGCAGAGCTATAAGCAAGGCTGTAGATGTGGCTCAGATAGCCATGAAAAGATTTGCTACAGGCATAAAAGTAAAGGACATAAACATAAACACAGAGCAAGTCAAGAGCAACGAGACAGGCAACATAAACAACGTCAGTTCCATTGAAATACATCTCAGCAAATGAATGGGGTTCGATGACCCCTCATTTTTTGTCTTACAGTGTAAAGTTTACCTTGCTCACTAAATTGGAGCAGTTTTGCCAGTCTTAAGAAAGATTAAAATATTTAAGTAAAGTGAATCTTAGAACGATACTATGGATGAGGCAGAGGCGAAAGCCAGACTAAGTCAACTTGTTTCATCAGAAGTACTGGCTGATTTGACAAAGTTGAAGATCATAAAGCTTCTCGCTATTAAAGAGATGTGTGAATATGAGCTCATATTCACGCTCAACTCAAAAAGCGTTCCTGAACACGCGAAGGCTCTAGAGAAGGCAGGAATAGTCAAGAGTAGACGAGAAGGACTTCGCTTATTCTACAGTCTTGCCAATCCTGAAATAGGGAAACTCCTGACTGACTCGAAACTAAGCTGACTCTTACTTATAGCAATCCACAAAGCTCAGCCAGTTTTGCTGTCGAAGAGAAATGGTCTGTCAAGCTCCTCCCAATTTTGGTAGAATCATTCCAATAAGGACCAAAATGGTAAGAGCATAAGAAAACGTATTTAAATGAATAAGACGTGATAGCCCGTTGGAGTGAATCTGGAATGGACGAATCAAAGGCAAGGGAAAGGTTAAAGGGTTTGGTTTCTCAAGAAATACTAGAAGATGTAACTCGGTTAAGGATCATGAGGATGCTTTCCCTCAGAGAGAGGTGCGCTTGTGAAATCATAAAGAGTCAGCCAAAGGCTCTTATACATTTAAACATGCTCGAAAAAGAAGGAATAGTCAAAAAAAGAGAAGAAGGCTACTTGACTTATTACAGTCTTGCGAAGCCAGAAATAGCAGAACTTCTGGTCGATCTTTAATTAACCTATCAGATTCTTAAGCAGACAAAAAGTAAATTTACCCGCCTTTTCTAATATAATTTAACTTGAAGACGCCCATATGCTCCTTCTGCGCCAAAACAGGGATTCTTTGCCCAAAATGTGAGGCTAAATTTAGGGGCGGGCATATAAGCAAGGCAGATGTGGAATTATCAGTCCAATTAACGAAACTCGCTGAAAAATTTCCTGAGCTTGACAAAATGACGCTGATTCGCGCTTTCGATATAGAAGGGGAGTATGTTTTAGTTTTGAAAGGGGGCGATCTAGCCAGATTAAGAAGAGAATCACAAATTATGAAGAAGATAGAATCCGAGCTACAGAGAAAGGTATGGTTTATTGAGGGAGAAGCCTCTGATAGAAAGATGCTAGAAGACCTTTTCCATCCTGTAAGGATTCTAACTGTAAATACAGTATGGCTACCTGATGGGAGCAAGTTGACAAAAGCTATAATACTAGGAAGAAAGACGGAAAGATTCCCTCTTGATATAGAGCAGGTCAAGAAGGTTGTGAAGGAAGTCAGAGGAATCGATCTTCTAGTTGAATTTGAACGTTTATGAACTGTACAAACCTTTCGTTTGGTCACTATAAGCCGAGAATTCTTTCCATGTAAACAACATAATATTTTTGAATTCTCTAGATAGTGCATGAATAAGCTTAAATCCATCCTTTGATACTTGAGTGATGTCGACCTAGTGATCGGAGCGCTTAGTACGTTGGAAAAAATCAAATTGACTTCTGAAGAATTGGGCTTAATATCGCTCTTTCAAAGCATAAGTGGTGCAACGGCTAAAGATTGCATCATAGACAATAAAATGAACAGAGTCATCTTTGTCGTAAACAAGGGAGAAATGGGCTTAGCAATAGGCAAAAAAGGACAATCGATAAAAACCTTGGAAAACCTCATAGGAAAACCTGTAGAACTTGTAGAGTACTCTGATGACCCGAAAGAGTTCATTGAAAAAGCCATCAATATTAAATACATTTATGATGTTAGGCTCACAGAGAAGTTAGACGGTACTAAGATAGGCGTTATAGTTGTAGATCAAAGACATAAAGGGGCAGCGGTTGGAAGAGAAGGAAGGAATGTCGAGAAGGTAAGATTGCTTGTCAAGAGATACTTTCAGATAGATAGGATACACATAGTTACACAGTAGATTTTTAGATATCACTAAACTAGGCTCTCACACCATGTGTTTAATATCGGTAATTGGGTAGTGTGATTTTTCAAATTTGCTCGATCCATAATCTTTAATTATTATCAAACTCTACAATCTCCTACGATAAGGGTTTAAGGTCTTTTTGGGAAGGAATTGATTAATAATGCACTTAAAGAAAAGTGCAAAGGTTAGGGATATTATGACAACCCCAGTAATAACCGTAGAGTTCGGTGCTGGTTTAATCGAAGCCGTCGAAAAGATGAACAAATATCGAATAGGCTCTATAGTGATTGTAAGGTCGGGACGGATTGCAGGTATAATTACTGAGAGAGATATATTGAAGGCTATTGAACACAAACTCAAACTAGAACAGGTCAAAGTCGAGAACATCATGACCCCTGATGTTCATGTCGTAAGAGATGATGCAACGTTAAAGGAGGCAGCAAAAATCATGGGTGAGAAGAAAGTGAGGAGGTTACCAGTAGTACGTTGCAATAACCTTGTTGGGTTGATTACTAGTACCGATATAGTAAAAGCCGTTGCAGAGGGTCTTCTAACTCGCGACATGCATCTATATTTTTCAGACATATTATTTCGATAATACGAACTCTTAACATAAACGCTTGATATAGAAGTTTAATTATTCTTTAATTATTTAGCGTTAGGCATTTGTCAGTTCGATTCGCTTGTCTCCATTCGGATTATCGACATCACCACTTTTGTATTATCGATAATTTTAGCTGCGTCTTACACTCTAACCTTTTCAAGATTGATGTGATCCAACAAAGAAATAACTCTCAAGGTCTGTGGGTGTATTCTGGGTTTTGTAATGGAAGTTGATTATTAAATTTTAGTTTTTTATAAACTATTCTATACCTACTTTCTTATCGCTTACCGTTCTTGATTAACTTTCAGGTGATAAAATGTCAAAATTTGCAGATAAATGGCAAAAACCACCTACTCCAACAGTTGGCGAGAGAGTCAAGGAAGCTGTTAGACCTCCAGGTCCTTTAAAGCAAAGGTTAGAAACAGCAGTAAGGCAGATTCAAGTCCAGATTACTAGGCTCGATAGCACTGCTAACAGATTAAGAGAGAAAGATAGCGGAATATTCAATAAAGTAGTTACAGCCATTCAAAAGCATGATATGAGCCATGCATCAGTGTATGCCAACGAACTCGCTGAGATAAGAAAGATAAGCAAGATGGTCACTCAAGCTAAGGTAGCCCTTGAGCAGATAGTTTTGCGCTTGAACACTGTCCAAGAGCTTGGTGATATAGTCGTTACTCTTACCCCAGCAATGGCTGTGATAAGGAACGTAAGAACAGGGCTTGGGACTGTATTGCCAGAAGCTGAGCATGAAATGGGAGAGATCAACGGTCTACTGAGCAGTATCCTTGTAGATGCAGGCATGTTAGGAGGCTACACGATAAGCTTCGAGGCAGCTAGTGAAGATGCTGAGAAAATCCTTTCAGAAGCCTCAGCAGTAGCAGAGCAAAGGATGAAGGAGAAGTTACCAGAGTTACCATTAGAGACTAAGATTCCTACCACTGAAAGCACAAGCTGAAAAGATCGAACATGACATCCGTGGCTCTCGTAGGGCTAAAAGAGATATCTATATTCATAAAAAAAGCCAGAGAGCTATGGTTGTCTTCATTTTTTCTTTCAAAGACTTACCATCGATTTTGTGCACACTCATTTAGAGTTTTTAATGCAAAATGTATGGGGTGATCCTTTGAATTTTTTTAAATCCTTATTGAACAACGAGAATAATAGTATGAAAGATAAGTTATCTCTAGCTATCAAAGAGATAGAGATCAATAGGATGAACCTTTTAAGCCTAAAGGATAGGTTAGAAGCTCGATGCAAAGATTTTTTGAGAATGGTTAAAGAAGATGCAAGCGCCTATAAGATAGAGTATTCAGAGCTGAAGAAAGCTGTTCAAATAGTCAGTGCGAGTGAATTGGTACTCAATCAACTCGCATTAAGGCTGGAGACTTTAAAGGATTTAGGTGAAGTTGTATATCATTTGAGTTCTGCACTAAAGGCTATGAAGAAGATAGATAGGTCTGTATCAGAACTATTGCCTAGCGTCGAAGGAGTCTTTGATGAATTCAACTCTGCGTTCAATGAAACCATCGTCAAATTACGAATAACGCCACCTTCATCATATCTTGACCTGAATAAGGGGGAAGGAGAAGATTTAGTCGAAGAAGCCATAAAATATGTTGAAAATAAGACACAGAAAGAGATTTTAACTCCAAAAGAAGAGTTGGTTAAGACTAAAAGAGTGGCTTTGTTGGCAACTGGCGAAAGCATGGATGAGACAGAACCTATTTTATCATTAAACAATTCTGATCTTGATGGAATCATACTCAACTATGTCAACGAACATAAAGGCAATTTGAATTTGATAGAAGCATCGACTTTGCTAGATATTCCATTGGATGAAGTTAAGCACTCTATTTTGAGGCTTTTGCATGAAGGAAAGATAAGTTTCGAGAAAAAGTTGAATAAGTGACAAAAATTGAGTTTGGTTGCTGCTAAAGAATTAGAAGAAGCAGCTGGGAAATATGCTTCAGAAGCCATACGCCTAGATTCTCAAGGCGCCCATGGTATGGCGATAGTCATGTATCAAAGGGCTATAACGGCTTTGATAAAACTAGCCCAGCTTTATCCTGAATACAAGTTGAACAAGCTTTACCTGGAAAGGGCTACAACTTATCAAGAGAGAATAAAAGCTCTTCAGTCAGCCCATGGTCTTATCCAAGATGATTCTCAATTAGAAGATTCGAAAAAACACGATAATGTTGGCACAAGCTCCAGCAAATCCCTTAAGATGGTAGAGTCTTTGAAAGCATCTTATGATGAATTGGTGTTAAAAGAGAAGCCCAACGTAAAGTGGGAGGAAGTGGTAGGCCTAGAAGATGCGAAAAGAGCTTTAAAAGAGTCTATAATATTCCCAGTTCAAAGACCAGACCTTTTTCCATTGGGTTGGCCCAGAGGGATACTACTTTATGGTCCTCCTGGTTGTGGCAAGACGATGCTGGCAGCAGCTGCAGCTTCAGAAATAGAAAGTGATTTCATAACCGTTGATGCAGCCACTATTATGTCAAAATGGCTAGGAGAGGCAGAGAAGAATGTAGCAAGACTCTTTGACTCGGCTAGGAAGATGCTAGAAAGAGATAGATCTGTCATAATATTCATAGATGAATTAGATTCTATGCTTGGATCAAGGTCTCAAGAGGTTGGAGGAGAAATTCGTGTAAGGAATCAGTTTCTTAAGGAAATGGACGGTATTATAGACAAAGGCAAGAACATGCATTTATACGTCATAGGTGCTACTAACAAGCCTTGGTCTCTAGACTGGCCCTTCCTAAGGCGCTATCAGAAAAGAATCTATGTGCCATTGCCATCTCTTAGGTCAAGGATAGAGATGTTCAAGCTTTACACCTCTCCTCTTAGACTTGATCCAAGTGTCAATTTATTAGAGCTTGCGAGAATGACAGAAGGTTATTCTGGTAGCGACATTAAGGACATATGCCAAGCTGTTCAGATAAGAGTTGTCTCAGAGCTCTTTGATTTAGGTAAAGCTCTGGATAAGTCTTTGCAACCAAGGGAAATAACTCAGAACGATTTCAAGGAAGTTCTTAAGACAAGAAGGCCAAGTGTGAGCCAAGATATGGTCAAGGCTTATATTACTTGGAGTGAGAATTTCAAAGCATTGTAGGACAAAATTCAATCTTCTGAATAGTTTTGAAAGTCTTTAGGGTATTAGCCTGAACCTATCTCTTGGATAAAGCACTACATCCCTTATGTTCTTCATTCCTGTTAAAAACATGACCAATCTATCCAAGCCTAAGCCCCAGCCAGCATGCACAGGCATCCCCCACGTGAAGACTTTCAAATGTTCTGAGAAGTCTTTTGGATCAAGACCAACATCCAGTAATCGTTTCTCCAACTTCTCCCTATCTGAAACTCTGGTACCTCCGGATGCAAGCTCAAGGTAACTATACATTAGATCAAAGGATTCAGAAATTTCTTCGTTATCTTTCTTGGTCTCTATGTAAAAGGGCTTAAGGCTGGTAGGCCAGTCTATGATGAAGTAAAAGTGTCTATGCCTTTTACTAAGCCTTTTCAAAGCTCTGGTATCAAGATCGTCACCAAATTCTATCTTTAGACCCGATGCCTTTAACTCCTCTACAGCTTGAGAGTAAGTCATTCTATCGAAAGGAGTTTTAGGGATCATCAAATCCCTATTAAGTATTCTTAACTCATTCTCACAGTTCTTCAGAACGTCTTCAATGACCTTCACAACCGTTTCTTCCAGTATGTTCATTACATCCTCTTTATAGGAAAAAGCCGCTTCAATATCGACACTTACAAACTCGTTAAGATGTCTTCTTGTATGGGATTTTTCAGCCCTAAAATATGTTGATATCTCGAAGACCCTATCTAAAGACAAAGTTAGCTGCTCTTTATACAACTGTGGAGACTGAGCAAGAAAAGCCTTCTTTCCAAAATAATCTAGAGAGAAAAGGTTTGCCCCTCCCTCAGCTGCCTGGCCTATGATCTTTGGCGTATTTACTTCGATGAATTTGTTATCAAGCATGGTCTTTCTAATCGATTGTAAAGCAGTATGCCTTATTTTGAAGATGGCTGATGTGTAAGGGTTTCGAAGCTCTAAAGCTCTAGAATCGAGCCTAAGATCTAAAGAAGAGCTAACCCTTCCTGTAGGGTCTATAGGCAAAGGATGTTGGGCTTTAGAAAGGACTTGAATATCATCAGCTTGAATTTCCACTTTTGTGCCTTTAGCTTTGCTCTCTTTTACAGCGCCATGAATCACAACAGCGCTCTGCCTTGCTACCAGCTTTGCAGTCAAGAATGCATCTTGAGGGGTATTGCCTTTGATGAATACGACCTGGATGATTCCACTAACATCTCTCACAGTTAAGAAGATTAGGGAACCAAGAGGTCTTACATCCTCAACCCAGCCTGCTACTCTTACCTTCTTTCCTATGAAACTTTCATTTAGTTCAGACGCAAAGACTCTTTTCTTTACTTTCTCATCATCGACCAAAGAACTCTAGACCCCCTTTCAGCAATTACATGGCACGGCTTAACTTCCACCAAACTGCTATATGAGGGTGTCTATAGCTATTGAGCAAGGTTATGGCTGGCAATTAGGCTTAAAGCTATCGAACAAGATACTTAGGCTAATGAGAAAAGGTACAGATTCATCTTTTTATGTTCATTTGATTAAGGGAGAAAGGTCGACTTCTCCAGGAGACTTTATCGCTATGGCCGACATAGGAAAGGGTTTGCCACAAATTCTACCAAGGTCTACAGAAGTCCCTTTAAACTCTATGAACGGTATCGATAAAGATTTACATGTTTTTACAACTTCTGAAACCCAGTCTTTAGGTAGGAATGATGAATAGATTATGATCTTCGAGCCTTTAATGGACTTTGATACTTCTTTAGCACCTATTATGAATTTTCCTGTTTTCATGACTGTTCTCAAAATCTTCTCAAGATCTTTTTCACTGATCACTTTTCTCACTTCCCATGAAAAGATCGACCATGCCTGTGCCTACAGGTATGGGTAGCCCAACTATCACATTCTCTGTCACACCTTTTAGCTCTTCGACTTCTCCCTTCACAGATGCCTCAACTAGAGTGGGAACCGTTATCTCAAAAGCGGCTCTAGCCAGTATACTGGGCTTTTTTCCAGCTATTCCATGCCTTCCTATCTGTTGGAAGAAGCCTTTAGAAGTCATAAGGTCTGCGATGAGTAGCACATGCCTTATATCTACCTCAAGACCTTGTTCCTCTAACGTGTTCATGATCTCCTTCACAAGGGCTGTTCTAGTGGCCTCTATTCCTAGAGTGGTTTCTATCTCATAGATTGAGTTGGTGGTTGTGCGTTTAGGGTCTATACCATCTATTCTTAAGACCTTCGCCAAGTTAGACCCTGCAGTTTGTATCATCCACTCCTCACCTTTCTTAACCAGTGCAACATGTTCTATTCCTGGCAATCCTTTTACGCGCATGTTCATTACCTTGTTTTTTAAAGCAGATAAAGCTGAAAAATCAGCTCCTTCTACTGTGATGGAGATAACGCCCCTTTCTTCATCCACTTCTACTTTGCGTTTTCCTACTTGCACTACTTTTCTTATGAGCTCAGGACTACAGTCTCTCTCTTGAAGTGCCTCTTTGTTCAGGAACAACTTTATGGTGTTATATTCTATCTCCCATGGTTGGCTGCGGTCCAGCAAATCAGCAACCTTAGTGAATAAAATTTCTTTTGCTACTTTGAGGGCGCTCTCCTTGCTAGACTTATGCTCATCATCGAGATAAATGTCCATAGAAGGTGTTGAGGGTTGCTTTCTTGCATCTATAAGCTCTATAAGCCTAGGCAAACCTAAAGTTACATCCCTTTCTCTTACACCTGCAAAGTGGAAGGTCCTTAGCGTCATTTGCGTACCCGGCTCGCCTAAAGACTGAGCGGATACTATCCCACAAGCCTCCCCTGGCTCGATTGTAGCTTTTTTCAATAGCTCTACAACTTTTTTGCAGACGTTCTTGATGCCTGAGACATTTAAAGGAATTTTGAGTAAAGAATTCTTTAAGTCATGAACAAGTTTAGGATTAAGTTGCTTTGCATATTGATTTAAAATTTTTCTTATCTGCTCTTCTTCTGGTTCTTCACTCTTGTTACTCAACGCTTCAATTTCAACCAGATGCCCTACATTTACTGCTTTTCCATGGTCGCTCTTGGCTGGATCGACACCATCCTCGCCGTACAAGAATTGTATTATGTTGCCATACGAGTCTCTCACAGTTAGATCATATTCTACTTTCAGATTTTCAAGAGCGTTTATGAGGCGCCTTTGCATATAGCCACTTTGTTGAGTTCTAACGGCCGTATCGACCAAACCTTCACGTCCTCCCATGGCATGAAAGAAGAACTCTGCTGGATTCAATCCATTTCTGTAGTTAGATTTAACGAACCCCTTCGCATCTGGTGTGATATCCTTAGGTTGAAAGTGAGAAAGAGCGCGGTTTCGATAGCCTTTTTCGATCCTCTTTCCTCTTACTGATTGCTGCCCTAAAGCGGCTGTCATCTGTCCTATGTTTAGACTTGAGCCTCTTGCACCGATCCTTGCCATAATCACTCCACTGTTATCAAGGGGAAAGGCCTTATCTGCGATTCGTCCAGCGCGATCTCTTGCTCTTGCCAATTCATTCACTATATGGTACTCAAGGTTTTCTTCAGGGGAGAGTCCACGAACTACTGGAAGAGTTCCTTGTTCATACTGGTTGATAAGTTCTTTGATCTTCTCATAGGATTTTTCTATCTCTTCACTTATAGTCTTTCTGGCTTCTTCTTTGAGTATAAGCTCATCATAACCATAAGAGAAACCGCGTCTTGCGATGAAAGCCTTAAGGACTGAAAGGGTCGAATTTAGAAAGCTACGGGCTACTTCCACACCATAGTCCTTTGCTATCCTATGAAGAACACTATCGGATTCCTCAGCCCCAATGGCTGCTCTATCTATCACCCCACTAATCAAAACGCCATTTCTGATGACTATGTCTTTAACGCCTTCGCCCCTCTTCAGACTTTTAGCCCACTTTGAACTCATAATATAGTTAAAATCTTTTGGCAAGAACAGGGAGAATAATTGCCTGCCTGTAAAAAGCTCAACTGGTTTCTTGATTTCAGGTTTAGGAAGAGGCCCCTCGTATCCGCCTGCGAGGGCTAGATCAGCAAACTCTTCTTTTGTCAAGAGAGTCTCTTCTTTTGTCAGCAGGTAAGCCGCTGTAATGAAATCTCTTATGGCACCTATGATGGGTCCACCATATCTTGGGGATAATATCTGTTGCTGGACTCTCATCAAAGTTAAGGCTTCTGATCTTGCCTCTTCACTTTGGGGTACATGAAGGTTCATTTCATCTCCATCAAAGTCAGCGTTGTAAGGCGGACATACGGCTGGATGTAGCCTAAAGGTCCTATACGGTAATACTTTCACATAATGAGCCATTATGGACATTCTATGCAAAGATGGTTGCCTATTGAAGATTACAATATCCCCATCTATTAAATGCCTTTCAACTACGAAGCCTGGAGCAAGAGTATTTGCTAAAGCAACTCTATCGCTAACATAATCGAGCCTTATCTTTACACCATCAGGCCTAATAATGTAATTTGCCCCTGGGTGCTGGAAAGGACCATTTATGATCAAATTCTTTAAGAAATCGATATTCCAAGGCGAAACTTTTTCTGCTATGGTGAGTTTCTTTGCTACTTCTAACGGTACTCCAACTTCAGAAATGTCTAAGCTTGGATCTGGAGATATGACAGTTCTGCTGGAGAAGTCGACACGTTTGCCTGATAAGCTTCCCCTAAAACGTCCCTCTTTTCCCTTTAGGCGTTGGCTTATAGTCTTCAAAGGCCGTCCTGATCTATGATGAGCCTGAGGTATTCCAGAAACTTCGTTATCAAAATAAGTAGTCACATGGTATTGTAACAGGTCCACCAAGTCTTGGACGATTAAAGGTGGAGTACCTGCCTCTTTACTCTCTCTAACCCTTTGGTTCACTCTTAGTATATCGACTAGTTTATGGGTCAGATCGTCTTCTGACCTTATCCCTGACTCAAGTGTAATAGAAGGTCGAACGCTGACTGGAGGAACTGGCAAGACTTGCAAGATTAGCCATTCAGGTCTTGAGGATTTAGGGTCGTAACCTAAAAGCTCAAGATCATCATTAGGAATTCTCTCAAGCCTTTCCCTTATAGCTATGGGTAACAGTCTTATTACTCCGCCCTCTTCTGTGATCTCATGGAAAATACTCGGTTTTGTTAATTCTATTTCATACTGTTGCTTGCCACAATGAGGACAGATTTTGATCTTCTTGGCCTTGGCTATTATCTCCTTTATGTTTTCTTCTTCAAATCTTGGCGTAAGGACGCTTTTATCAGCAAGTTTTTTCCTGTAGTTTTCGATTTCAACTTCAGGAATTAGAAGCCTGCCACAGGCTCTACAAGTCGAAAGAAGAAGTTTGTGAATAACGTCAATAAAAGCTATGTGCAAAACAGGCTCTGCCAGCTCTATATGACCAAAATGCCCTGGGCATCTTGCAGTAGTATTTCCACATGTAGCACACTTCTGTCCTGGCTCTAAAGTTCCAAGCCTGTTATCCATGAGCCCTCCTTGGACTGGCATCCCATCTTCATCGTAGGTTTCAGGGGCTGTTATTTCAGCAACAGAATATCTTCTAATCTCGCTAGGAGGGAAGACAGCGAATTTTATGGATCGTATAGTCTTGATAGATTCTTCGAGAGACATAATTCAACCCCCTCACATTTTATCTTTTATCATCAACCTAGGAGCAATATTCAGGCTCATTATTTCTTGCAATAACAATTTGAATGCATATGCTACAACCACTGCCGATATTTCTGCTGAATCGCCACAGATCCTACACACATACTTTCTCTGCCTTGCATCGTAGTATGCCATCAACCCGCATCTCTCACAAACGTGAACCTCAGTTCTGTCAGCCTCGTCTAATAATCTATCTTTTAGCATCATGGATGCTCCATAAGCTATCAAGCAATCTCTTTCCATTTCACCAAACCTCAATCCACCACCCCTTGCCCTTCCTTCAGTAGGTTGTTTCGTAAGCATCTGAACTTGCCCTCTAGCTCTAGCATGAATCTTATCAGCTACCATATGGTGGAGTTTTTGATAATACACTACACCTATGAATACGTCTACCTCATACTTCTTACCAGTCCTTCCATCATACATTGTCTCTCTTCCCAAAGGATGAAATCCCTTTTCTTCCAGCACTTTCCCTAGATCTTCTACCTTCTCTCCAGAAAATGCCGTGGCATCAGTAGGAGTGCCTCTTACAGCTGCGGCCTTTCCTGCTATAGATTCTATGAACTGACCAACTGTCATTCTTGACGGGAAGGCGTGAGGATTTATTATGATATCTGGGACGATGCCACTCTCTGTATAGGGCATATCCTCTTGATTTACTAAAAGACCTACCACACCCTTTTGTCCATGCCTAGAGGCAAATTTGTCCCCTATTTCAGGAATTCTCATGTCTCTGACTCTTACTTTAAACATCTTGCCACCATCTGCACTTTCAGTAAGGAACACATCATCAACAACTCCTGACTCTGAAGGCCTTATTGCAACAGAAGTATCCCTCCTATATGGGCCCTTGATCTCAAACCCTCTATACTCTTCCATGAATCTAGGCGGGCTCGTCCTACCTATTATTACATCCCCGCCATACACGTTAGCTTCCTTCATAACCACGCCGTCAGGCTCCAAAAGACGATAGTATTTTTCACCACGGTACCCTCTTATGTTGTCTTCTGGTGAAGGTACTTTAAATTCATCCTTCATGCCACCCAAATACTGCTTAGCTTCTACCTCATAAAGTCTATAGAAGAAAGAGCGGGCAAGCCCCCTATCCACAGAAGACTTGTTCATGACTATTGCGTCTTCTATATTATATCCTTCAAAGGATAATACTGCTACTATGCAGTTCTGTCCTATTGGTCTATCGTCTAATTTTAACATAGATGATGAGCGGGTCTTAACCAAGGGTCTTTGAGGATAGACTAGCATGTGCCCTCTTACATAAGTTGGAAACAAGAGAGTGGGTATTGAAAATCCCAAAGACTGTTTGGCCATCGCAGCTTCATAAGTGTTACGTGGTGACTGATTATGCTCAGGATAAGGAATTATGGAGGCTGTGACCCCAAACATGGAGGCCGCCGAAGGCTCAAGATGAGTGTGATTTTCTGTCAAAGAAATTAAATCCATAGCCACGAAGCAGTTTTCTTCTTCATTTGCATCTATCAACTCTATAACTCCCATCTTTAGCGCATCCCGCCAAGTCAGCTCCCCTTTTGAGATTCTCGATATCATGTCATTGGTCAAGAGTGGCTTCCCATCTTTTACTATAATAAGAGGTCTCATAACTCTCCCAGAGCTCGTAGATATGTAAACTCTCTTGGTTCCTCTTGGATCCTTAGGCGTGTAGAGGTATATGCTTACGTTTGGGTTTATCAGTCCTTGTCTACGTAACTTCCTAAAGGCAGTCACGAAATATTCGCCGTTCTCAACGTAACCTATGAAACGACCTTCTATGAAGATTTTACAACCGTTTTTCTTAAGTTCATCGTTAGCCTCTAAGACAGGCTTAACCTTTAGTTCAGACAACTTTTCTACTATCTCAGATTCTGGCACACTGACAGAAATAACAGCTGAGAGGGCCAGGTTTTTTACCAGACCACAATTAGACCCCTCTGGGGTTTCATTAGGACAAATCCTCCCAAAATGCGTTCCGTGAAGGTCTCTCGCCTCATAATTGGGTTGACTTCTGCTCAAGGGGGACTGAATACGTCGCAAATGACTCAAGGTTGAGAGGTAGTTGGTCCTGTCAAGAAGCTGTGTGACCCCGACCTTACCTCTGCCCCAGTTACCCGTTGCTATCGCGTTATTCAGTTTATTCGTTATTATTCCAGGCCTAATGGCCGCCCCGACTGCACCTATGCCTCTCCTCTGACCCATTCTCTCAAGTTGATACTTCATATCTCTTACCATGTTTCGAAAAGCTGTTCTGAATAGGTCAGCTATCATTTGACCAGCGAACTTTATGACTTTATTACCATAGTGGTCCTTGTCGTCTGTTTCTAGCCAACCAAGCCTCAGCTCAAGAAGTTTACACGCAGCTTCCCCAAGAAATGCAGCTTTGTTGGCTCTATCTTCAGGTGTTCTACCTAAGTGTGGCAGAAGCCCCCAATCTAGCAAAGCTTCAGCTCTCTTTATTCTGAATTCTTCTAGCATTCCAGGTGCAATTCTGTTGCCTATGTATGTCAAAGCCTTTTCTGGTGTCATTACATCACTTGCTTTATCGAAAGAAACCTCTAAGAGATCCTGGACTTCTTTTTTTAGTGAGACGCTATCGGCTATCTGTTTGTCGGATTGAATCCCCAGTGCCCTCATTATTATAATGAAAGGAAGATCTACAGGAGAAGTTGGAACCTTGACATAGAGGGCACCATCATGTTTAAGCGTTAACTCTAGCTTTGCTCTGTAACCTACTATTGATGAATAAACCTTAGCTTTATACAAAATGCTCCCCCCGCTCTTTTCATAGTCCACTAAAATTTTGTTGGGAGATAGATCTTCAAGTCCTACTATAACTCTCTCAGAGCCATTGATGATAAAGTAACCTCCTGGATCTTCTGGATCTTCACCTGCCTGAATCAATTCTTCCTTATTCATCTTATGGAGGGGACATAGATCAGACTTGACCATGACTGGGAGATCCCCGATATGATGGATTTGGGATTCTGTGATAGAATCGCCTTCTACTATACTCATCTCTAAATACATGGGTGAAGCATAGGTAAGGTTACGTAACCTCGCTTCAATAGGTAAGATGTTATTACTGGAACCATCTATCTCCATGACACTTGGTTGTCTTATAGAGATTCTACCGAACCTTACCTTGTAAGATCCTCCTGCCGCTTCGATTTCTACTTCGCTAACTTCGTTGATTATGCTCTCTATGCCCTTTGATATGAATTCGTTATAAGAGTTCAAGTGCTGGCGAGCGATACCTTCTCTTTCTAGCACATCCTGAATAATAACCCAAGAGTTATATTCACTAGATTCCATGATCATCCCTCCACAACATAACGGTAGTAGATTGCCTCCCCTGCAGTTTCGCTCTTCCTTATAATCTTTATCAAGTCTCCTGGTTTTGCTCCTATCTCTTTTATGACAGGATCTGTGTTCAAAATATAGGGAAACTGTTCTGGTTTAGCATTATATCTCTTCAGGACTTCTTTTGCTTCTTCAGGAGCTAGTATCACGTGCTCTGGCACAAAAATATGCCCCTTAATTCTTAAGCGTAATTCTTCTTCAGAACTTTTTTCCATCAAAACCACCTAATTTAGAGAACATCCTATTCGTACCAAACAATGACACAAAAGGCACTGATATAAAATGGCGTTTTTTCCTTTATTTAAACTTTTGTATCAACAGAAAATCGATCTCATTTCCTTGTCCCATATCATTACTGACCTACAAAAGATCTAAACTGTCAGTCACTCTTTTGCACTAGGGGCTTTCTCAAAATCCGAATAGCCTGACCCTTTGGGATAATAAGAAAAATTTTCCTCAAATGCTTGCAGAAACTCATATTGATAACACATCTTGCCCCGTCAGCACAGTTATGCATGATGATCCGATCATTCTCATCTATGACTGCATGATAGTCTCGAATTACAACCTCTATGAGCCCTTTGTTGATTTTTAACTCCTTAATTTTTTGCCTATCCCTTTTGCTCGGGCAAGTTTTTCTGGATATTAAGCTCAATAGTAACTCTTACTGCAATATGGATTAAATAAACTATTCATCTCTAACATGGCATTAGGTTGACAAAAATAGTGGCAAGTCTTTGTGTTAAGAAGACAGTTGATACATTACGAAACGGCAAAGTGATCTTAAAGCAGCAAAAAGAGATTCGAACCCAGAGTGTAGGCGGGCCCGCCGGGATTCGGACCCGGGACCCCCGGGTTTCTTCTGCCAGGATAAAAGCTTCACCAAGGGTGCAGCCCTGATGACTGTTCTATTCGCTTCCATTTACTGTTCCTCACCGGTGCTCTACCTGGCTGAGCTACGGGCCCTCGAACCCGCCTGTCATTTTTGATTAGATCATTTATAATAGCTTTTGTCTCTATACACATCCCAAACCTTAATCAGTGCTAACATAGGTTGCCTTGGTAATTCTACTTAGCCTAGCATAATGCGCTGTCAAAATTTTTAAAAATAAGTGAAAATAATGTTTGAACAGCCTCGGTGGTGTAGCCCGGTCTAGCATAGGACGCTGTCACCGTTCTGACCCGGGTTCAAATCCCGGCCGAGGCGCCATTGTTCTTTTTTAATTGCTGAACGCTTTTCCCCTTTATCCTTGCTCTCTTAGTTGATCTCCCAAAATTCTTTTATGACTCAAATCAATTTCGCTAATAGTTTGCTGCTCTCAGGACAATAAGCTAAGAATCTAAAGAGTTTTACCATTATACCGATACTTTTTTACTTCATAGGTGAAGTGTATAGGCGCTTAAACGTAATTGAAATGGAATCAATCCAATCTTTGACTGATATGAAAAAAGAGTTAGAGGCGAGAATACAAGCATTAGAAGCTGAAAAGGCTGCGCTGCTAGAGGAGATACCAAACTTAAGGGAAAAACTTGCAGTGCTGAAGTTAGAGCGTCATGCTCAAGCGTTGGGAAATGAGGTCTCAAACCTAAAAGCAGAAAGGAGCAACCTAGAGCAAGAAATTGCGAACTACACTAATCCACAACAGGCAAGCTTTACATCTTGAACTAAGATTGGTCGAGCTTGCCTACCTGCCCTACCTGCCACTCAAAAGTAACGGAGCCTCTTAAGACATGGTCTACTGTAGAGCCTGGAAAAAATGGAAAAATCCTTGAGTGCGTGGTAGGGATCTACTGGTGTACCAATTGTAAAACGAAATTTCCTTACGTGGTAGGCAAGCGCGATCTAAAGCTGATCGAAAACAGGGAGTTACAGGAGCTTCATGAAAAGATAATGATGATGGACAAGGTTAAGCAGGAATTAACTAAAAAAATCGATCAATTGGAGAAAGAGAAGACAATAGTTGAGGGAAGTCTTTTGTTAACCAGGCTTGAAGACAGGGTTGAGAACCTAAAGGTTGAGGTATCTTTACTCAGAGAGGTAAAAAGAGAGATTGAGGGCATGATCGATTATCTCGAACATGCCCCTTATTTTAAAACTTCAAAACAAAACCCTTATGACCAAATATCTCTATGAGAAGAAAGTCTGGCTATAGGCACTTATCCTCCTCTGAACACTTGACCTGTATTTATATATTAGAGTTATAGGATTTTTAATGAAGCGGATTGTCTAAGTCTGTGCTTATCCTAGGAGGAGGCATTGGGGGTGTCGCGGCCGCTAATGCCTTGAGCAAAAAACTCGGAAAAGATCATAACATCGTTCTTGTAGACAAGAAGAGAGATTTTGAATATAGGTCCAGAAGAAAACTGTCAAAGTTAAACTGATATGTTGAGTCTCAGTAATTCTTCTGAATTTTCGACAAATGTCGATTGGTCTTTTAAGTTAGAAACTCTTAAAAAGTTATAATTGATTCGTCTTTGATTATGGGCATCAAAGCTAGTTGGGAGGTCAAACCTCATGTTGCTATTATTGGTGCTGGCAGAACTGCCTTTGGAGAGCAATGGTACAAAGATCCAGAGAAGTTGATGATGGATGCAGGGGTTAGCGCTGTGGAATCCGTGGACCTTGGATTAGGAAGAAGAGACATTCAGGCTTGCTACTTTGGTAGTTTCCTCTATCAGACAACCAATAAACTTGGTTTAGTTTCTGGTCACATGGCTAGAGAATTGGGCATCAATATTCCCATGAACACCACAGAGGCCGCTTGTGCCTCCGGTGGCTCTGCCTTTTACAACGCTTGTATTGCCATAAAGTCTGGTATGTATGATGTAGTTCTTGTAGGTGGATTTGAAAAGATGACGGATAGGTCAAGCAAAATCGTAGATGATCTTATGTTTGCTGCAGATCCCTACGAATTCGACTCAGGCTTCACCTTCCCGGGTTTGTATGCATCTATGATGGCAAGATACATTCACGATTATGGTTTTGGAGATCAACGGTGCATAGAAGCCTTGGCACAGATCGCATGTAAGAATCATCATCATGCTGTTAACAATGAATACGCTCAATATCGACGAGATATAACTGTACAAGATGTTCTTAAATCCCCACTTATAGCAGATCCCATAAGGCTCCTTCATTGCTCACCCGTTTCCGATGGCGCTGCCGCTGTGATTTTGACAAAGCCCGAGTTGGCGAAGAAATATACAGATACGCCAATTTATGTGATTGCGAGTCAACAAGCTACTGACGATATCTCTCTTTACACGAGAGAGAGTATGACGGGGATAAAAGCAACAAGGCTTGCAGTAGGTAAAGCCTTGGGGGAGGCTGGCATAAGTATAGAAGATATCGAAATCGCTGAAGTTCACGACTGTTTTACCATTGAAGAGGCCATGTTCTTAGAGGATTCTGGTTACTATGAAAATGGCAAAGCCTGGAAAGGTATATACGAGAGTTATGAATCATTTAAAGGTTCAAAGCATATACCATACATCAAAGATGGCAAAGAACTTATTGTAAATTCAGGTGGAGGTCTTAAGGCTGATGGTCATCCTGTAGGTGCCACAGGGATAAGACAAATTCATGAATGTTTTATTCAGTTAAGAGGAAAAGCCGGTAAGAATCAAGTGGACAAGGACCTAAACTTGGCCCTTTGCCATAACATTGGAGGGACGGGTGGAATAGCTACTGTTCATATCCTAGTGAGGGATATTCATGAGTGAGCCTATTACAAGAAGAAAAATTCTTGTTAACTACAGGATTCAAGCCTCAAGATGTGCAGATTGTGGGAGGACTTATTTTCCACCCAAGTCTCTCTGTAATAACGAGGGCAGAAGGAGCCGAATGAATTTTGTGGATTATTTCTATGATAAGGGAACTCTTGCCAGTGGAAGTGCCATTCGTAAACCCACTAACAAGTTCCTTCATGTAGGTTCCTTTATGTCTGCCATAGTTTCCTTTGATGACGGAAAAATCAGAATCCCTGGAAGAATCACTGATTATGTTCTACCAGAAGAAGAGTTGGACGTTACCCAATTCATAGGGAAGGGTGTTATACCTAGATTTAGACGCCTTTACACAGATGGTCCCCAAGGTTTGATCTATTACTCGAGTCTCAACTTCAGCTTTGAAGATGATTATTATCCTTATCAGAAGTATGTAAAAGTAAAAAGCTCAAACGTAAGCGAACTCCCTGGTATCACAGGTTACGGAATTTACTTACCAAAATTTAGAATAAAAAGTGAGGACGAATCATCCTTAGGAGTTAGAGAGAGGACCGTACCCTTTGTTGATGAAGATGCAACAACCTTTGCAGTAGAGGCTGGAAAAAGGGCATTAATACATGCTGGCATTGACAGCAGATACGTGAAAAAATGTTTTGTTGGCTCTGAATCTGCACCTTACGCTGTTAAACCTTCCATGTCTACGGTTTGTCAAGTCTTGCAACTTGGCGAAGAGTATGATGGTGGCTTCTTTAGTGGTGGTATAGATTCTCAGTTTGCGTGTAAGGCAGCCACCGACCTCTTTATAGATGCTGCAGCCCTAGTGGCTTACCCTACTTTTGGTGGAGAGTATGTTATGGTTATAGGTTCCGATAATTCTCAAGCTGAAAGGAACGATCCGTTAGACTTCACTGTTGGTGCCGGTGCTGCCGCTTTCATTTTCGGGAAAAGAGACGTCATAGCAACCCTGGATTACTACGTACCATACACTTCAGACACCTCAGATTTTTACCGGCGAGAAGGACAAAAGTACCCAAGACATGGTGGAAGGTTTACTGGAGAACCTGCCTACTTTAAGCATGTTGTGACAGCCATGAAGACCGCCTTGAGATTAAGTGGACTAACTCCAAAGGATTTTCGTTTCGTGGTTTGCCATTCGCCCAATGCAAAATTTCCTTATCTCGCAGCTTTAGAAGCAGGCTTCCAGAAGGATCAGATTGAACCTGGACTAGTGGTTAGATATGTGGGAAACCTTTATTCTGGTTCAAGCCCTGCCGCTTTAGCAGCAGTTTTAGATATAGCTAATCCAGGAGACAGAATACTTATGACTAGTTATGGGTCTGGTGCTGGCAGCGAATCTTACATATTCACGGTCAAAAAAGAAATCGAAGACAAAAGGGAAAGATCGATTCCTATAAGACACCAGATCGAAAATTCTCATAAAAAATATGTCGACTATAACACCTATCGAAAATGGAAGGAAATAGGCGCATAAAAAGCAGCCATCTCAAATTACCCTCCACTTATGGGGGGAAGGATTACAAAAACGTCTCCATTCCTTAGCTTTTTCTCACTCAATTTTTCACTTTTAATGGCTTGACCATTTATCAAGAAGGTTAAGTTTTCTCTTGGTTCTCCCTTTTCATTGAGTATGAACTGAGATAGTTTATTGCCATAAATTTCTGTTAATTTGATCAACGCATCCATAACACTATGGCCTTTTCTTAATAATAATGATTCTTCCTTTTTGCCAGTAATATCTCTAACATTGGCAAAGTACTTCAAGTTTATCGAAATGTCTTCATCCATAGGATGATATTATTAAACGGTGAAAATTAAGGGTTATGCTCAACGTCATGATTCCAACAAGCCACGCTAAGGTTGTGCTAAGTATTCGTCTGCTTGCATAACTTTTCAGAAATCAGTCTGCTTATTAATTCTAGCAAATCGATGTCATCATCAAAATTTTGTCTACCCTCTTCTCTCAACAGATATAGTGCACTTTGTAGCCAATGCTGCTATGACGCCTAGTGCTGCTAACCAAGGTGCCAAAATTGTTCCCACAACTCCTGCTGTGACGGGCATTTCGAGTAGAATCCTACCTTCCTCATTCTTAACTATGATCTTTGTGACATTACCCTCTTTGATCAAGTCCTTGACCTTTTTCACTAGGTCTTCCGATGAAACCTTGAACTCTTCCTTCGTCATCTTGCCTACAGGGAATCCACAGTTAGGGCAGAACCTTGCGCCTTCAGGAAGCTCGACTCCGCACTTTTCACATTTTGCCAAACTCTCACTTCTCCACTTTATTGATCCTATCGTGATTTAAAAATTCTTTCTTAAAAAGTTTGAATGATGATTTATCCTTAACTTGGTGGTAATGGTATGACTTGAGCTCTTATCAAAGAGGATAGCAACTTCCTTGATCTCTTTATTATTTCTATAGCCCTCTCATAGATTTCATCCATGGAAATTCTCCTCCGGGCTAAGCCTAGCTTTACTGCTTTTTCACCAACTCTACATGCAACTCTTGGATAGACTTCCCGTTCCGTCATGTTTGGAATTATGTGATCCTTACTCAATCCCTTCTCTTCTGCAAATTCAGCTAGCTCTTCTGCAGCTGCTATTACCATATCATCAACAATAGCCTTTGCTCTAACATCCAATACACCTCTAAACACTGATGGAAATATCAGACTATTGTTCACTTGATTTGGGAAGTCTGAGCGGCCTGTAGCAACTATATAGGCGCCAGCATCCTTAGCCTCCCATGGCCATATTTCAGGAATCGGGTTTGCCAGTGTGAATACTATGGCCTTCTTATTCATTCTTGAGATCCACCTTTTCTTTATTACGTTGGGGCCAGGCCTAGACGCAGCTATTAGAACATCAGCGTCATCAAAGGCTTTGACAAAATCCCTTAAGATTCTTTCTCTATTTGTCTTCATGGCAAGTTCGTACTTCCAACGGTGCTTGACTCTTAATTCATCTATATCGTCACGTTCTGGATGAAGAATTCCTCTTGAATCTATCAGAATCAAATCTCCTGGATCAGCTCCTGCTTTTATTATGAGCTGAGCATTCGCTATGTTCGCTGCACCAACACCAAAAAATACAATTTTGGTACCGCGTAGTTTGCGTCCAGTCATCTTTAATGAATTTATAAGGCTTGCCAATGTAACTCCAGCTGTTCCTTGTTGATCGTCATGCCATATGGGTATCTCCATCTCTTCTCTAAGCTTGTCAGCTATGTAGAAGCACTTTGGTGAAGCTATGTCTTCAAGGTTTACGCCTCCAAGTGCTGGTTGTAGACTCTTGATCACTTCTATCATCTTATCAGGCTCATGGGCATTTATTGGCAGTGGGATAGCGTCTACACCACCTAGATATTTGTAAATCAAAGATTTGCCTTCCATGACAGGCATGGATGCCTCAGGACCTATACTCCCTAACCCGAGTACTCTGCTACCATCAGTTATTATCGCTATAGTATTCCATCGAGATGTATAATCGAAAGAAAATTCCTTATCATTCTTTATGGCTTCTGAAACTGAGGCTACGCCTGGTGTATACCATATCGACAAGTCGCTAAGATCTCGAACTGGAACTTTTGGAATTATCTCTACCTTACCTCCATAAAAGAGAGAGTACTCTAAGGCCAGCCTTGAAGCCTCTTTTGTAAATGATTCTTCACTCATGAATAAGCTAGCTATAATACTTATTAAAAACTCTTAACACGCAAATCTGTATTCGATATTTAAATTATACCAATCGTTACCTTAGCGAAGAGGGCATTAAGTGGAACTTTCTTGGGAGAAACCAGTGATAGTCTTCTATAAGGAAAGAGCGGAACGTGATAGCAAAGCTTTGACAGTAATTAAGGCTAAGAGAATTACAATTAGCAAAAATGAAAAAGTGGTAAATTGAAAGGTAATATACAGGATTTTTCCCTTACATGGGAGACATTGATTACATATCATCATCAAATGGAATTTCTGATCGTTATGCCATTTGTTGGATGGACGATAGGGAGGCGATTGAATGGCGTCACCTTCCCAAAAGGCCTAGTTTCTAGTATAGACAAAATAGGAAAACGTACTTACGATGCAAATTTTGAAGCCGAGCATGGAAAACTAGAGTGACAAAATTAGCTTCTCCTATCTAAAGAAGGAGCCGTACGGAAGAGACCATGTTTTGATTTTCAAAACTCTGCAATCTTTATTAAAATTTAGTATTTCAACAGAATCTTGCATAGAAACACTTATAATCTCAAAAGGGTTTAAAATAATTGAGATTTCCTTTTCTTAGGTGGATAAAAACCATGACTATTGCATCTCGATACCCATTAAATAAGATAAGCGAAGTGGAGTATAGGATAGAGACTAAAGCAAAGGAAGGGATGAAGGTACCAGTAACTATCTATGCTGATGAAAATCTACTCAGTAAGATGCTTACAGATAGAACTATAGACCAAGCCGTAAACGTGAGTTACTTGCCAGGAGTCTACAAACATGTAATAGTGCTACCAGATGGTCATGAAGGGTATGGCTTCCCCATAGGAGGCGTTGCTGCTACTGATTTTGAGACAGGAGTGATATCTCCAGGTGGTGTTGGTTACGACATAAATTGTGGGGTTCGTCTTGTTCGAACTGATCTAACCGAAAAAGAAGTTAGGCCAAAGCTCAGAGAACTGTTAAGAGAACTGTTTAGAGCCATTCCTTCAGGTTTAGGAAGCAAAGGCCAGATCAAGTTGAGCACTAACCAGTTGGATCAAGTGCTTAGTTATGGTGTAAGATGGGCGATTCAAAATGGTTATGGGTGGGAAGAGGACGCTGAGTTTTGTGAGGAGAATGGCACTATGAAAGGAGCAGATCCAAGCAAAGTTTCATCAACAGCAAAGTCAAGGGGAGCACCACAGCTAGGTAGCCTAGGTTCTGGGAATCATTTCCTTGAAGTAGAATTAGTTGATAAAATATTCAATGAAGCTGCCGCCAATAAATTTGGCATAACACAAAGTGGTCAAGTTGTCGTCCTTATTCATACAGGCTCAAGAGGTCTAGGGCATCAAGTATGTAGTGATTACTTGAGGGTTATGGAGGTCGCTGTAAGCAAGTATAATATCTATCTTCCCGATAGAGAGCTTGCCTGTGCCCCAAACAATTCGAAAGAAGCTGAGGATTATAAGAAAGCTATGGCTGCAGCTCTAAACTACGCATGGTCAAATCGCCAGATGATAACTCATTGGACTAGAAAGGCTTTCGAAAAAGTATTCAAAGTATCAGAAAAAGACCTTAACATGAAGCTTATATATGATGTAGCTCACAACATAGCAAAGCTAGAAGAACATTCTATAAATGGAGCTAAAAAGAAAGTATTTGTGCACAGAAAAGGCGCAACAAGAGCTTTCCCTCCTGGAAGTTCAGCCATACCCAATGCTTACAGAGATGTAGGTCAACCCGTGCTTATCCCAGGTTCGATGGGGACTGCAAGTTGGCTCCTTGTTGGCACTCCCAAGGCCATGGATTTGAGCTTTGGCTCTACGGCTCATGGTGCTGGAAGGATGTTGTCAAGAGCTGCGTCTATAAGAGCCTACCCTGCAAGCGAGATAAAGAGGAGGCTTGAGAATCGGGGAATAATTATCGAAGCTGCCAGTTGGAAAGGAATTGCTGAGGAAGCTCCTGAAGCCTATAAAGATGTAGACTCTGTAGCGGAGGTCTCCCATAAGACAGGGATAGCAACCAAAGTGGCAAGGTTTATACCAATAGGAGTTGTTAAAGGCTAAAGCAAGTTTTTTATTGGAAAGAATATTGAAAAACGGTTCGAAAAAAGCCAAAATATGAAAAAAGGAAGCAAAAAGAATCAAATAGTTTTCAAAGAATAACGTAATTTTATATGAAAAAATATTTAAGATAGTTTATTTCTTACCTTTGAATCAAGAACATAAATGCTTGAATCCTCGTCAGACTCAGGAATAGAAGATAAGATACAGCTATACAAGGATGTCTTCCCTTCTGGCGACATACCAAGGATGGTTTGGGACTTCAAAACTGTTCCCATGGATTTACCTGCCGAAATCTACATAACCGATACTACTTTCAGAGACGGACAACAAGCTAGAGAACCTTATACGGTAAACCAGATGTTAACTCTTTTCGACTTTTTGCATAGACTTGGAGGTCCAAAAGCCATCATAAGATGGAGCGAATTCTTTCCCTATACGAAGAGGGATAGAGAAGCCATAAAAGAGATCAAAGAGAGGGGTTACGAATATCCAAAGGTTACAGGATGGATGAGGGCTAAGAAGGAAGACTTGCAACTTATAAAAGAGATGAAATTGGAGGAGACAGGCATACTTGCCTCCATTTCGGATTACCATATTCTCCATAAGTTCGGTCTAAGCAGAAGCCAAGTCATAGAGAAATATCTTGAGATATGTGAAGAAACCCTCAAACTAGGCATAGCTGTACGTTGCCACTTGGAAGATGTTACAAGAGCTGATTTCTATGGCACAGTCGTACCCTTTGTAAAGCGTCTAATTCTTCTTGAGGAGAAGTATAATCTACCTGTCAAGGTGCGTCTAAGTGATACTTTAGGCGTTGGTTTACCTTACCCTGAAGCAGCATTACCAAGAAGCATACCAAAGATGGTGTATGGACTCACTCATGAAGTGGGATTGCCTCATGATAGGCTAGAGTTTCATGGCCATAACGATTTTCATAAAGGAGTCATCAACGCTATTACTGCTTGGCTTTATGGTTGCACTTTCAACAATTGTACCCTATTGTCAATTGGCGAGAGAGCTGGAAATACGCCTCTTGAGGCCATGGTTATAGAGTATATTCAAATAAAGGGTACAAATAATGGCATGGATACAAGAGTCATAAGTGAGATAGCAGACTTTTATGAGAGCATTGGCTTTGAGATTCCCTCATACTATCCTTTGGTGGGGAAAAACTTTACCATCACAAGGGCAGGGGTTCATGCTGATGGTATACTCAAAGACCCAGAGATATACTTGCCCTTTGACACAGAAAAGATATTGGGTAAATCTCCTAAGATAGCTATTACACCTTACTCTGGTGTTGCCGGCATAGCCTTCTGGATCAATCAATACTTTAGATTAAATGGAGACAAAAGGATAGGCAAGGACAATGAAAAGGTAAAGAAGATATATGAGTGGGTCGAAAAGCAATACTCTAAAGGTAGAATGACAGCTATCTCAGACAAAGAGATGGAAAAACAAGTCATGAAGTATTTTCCTAATCTTATAAACAATAAGAGATCAAATCTTTGAGGAATCATTTTGTTAATTGATCTTTGACCAATTGAACTAGCTTTCTTCCTTCTCTATACATGTCTATTAGAGGAATCTCTAAATTAGAGATCTTTGGCTTAAGCTTTGCAACTCTGCCAGTAATGGCTATTATTGGGTGAATCGTTCCTTCCAAAGTCCTTCTCAAATCTTCCTTATTCTCTGCTGCTATTATCTTAAAAACATCTCTTCTCTTGGCAATTAGAGAATGAAAACCCTCCAAGAATATTACATCTAGCCCTTCTTCTAGCCTTTTAATCGTCTCTTCCAGCTCTATTCGTTGATCTTCTTTCTTCTTTATTATGACAACTTCTGTTGGAGCTATGATCGCAATTTTTTTCGCTCCAGCTTGAGCGTACTTCCACGTGTCCTTGCCCTTTTTGTCAATAGTAAAATCTGGTTCGTGAACGTGCTTGATGGAACCTATGCTGAATCCTTCTCTGCTCAGATTAGATGTTAAGTACTCTATGGTGGAAGTCTTTCCAGAACCGCTTTTTCCTACAACTGCTACTATCTTCGCCATTTAGATCATTGATTAAGAACCTTCAGTAATGGAGTTAATTAAAACTAATCCTTATAAGGCTTCCAACTCTGAATCTTGTAATATATGACTTCTCCCCGCCTTTCTATAACTGCCAAAACTGCTTCCTTCCCCATTCTCCCTATTTGACTGACGATTTCACTTAGCTCTTTAATGGGCGTCTTTGTGCCTTCGTTTAAGCCGCAGATAACATACTTTGCCGATTTGGAGCCGTATTCACCCCTATCATATACCCTAAAATCAACACCAAATCCAAATCCTTCACGAACTACGTATCCACGACTCCTTAAATCTCTATAGATTAGAAAGCGAGTCCATATGCTAGCATCTTTAGATATAGAGAAGTCTACAAGCTCGTTAACAGACATTTCTTTGTTATCTTTTAACACTCTCAACTTGCCACCATACAGTAAGAAAATGGCTTCATAATCCCTCAATAAGAGCTTGTCATCTAGCTCTTCTCCATACCCTCTTTTCTTCAACTCTTCTTGGGCTTTTTTATCATTTATGATGACACCTTTTTTTGTCAAACGCCCTGTCAACACGTAAGGAATTTCCTCAGCCATCACAGATCATATGTTCATGTCCTTATTAAAGTAAAACCTTTCGTATTCCGTGCACCTTATATTCTGAAATATGAGTCTAATCTCTGCATAAAACCTAGATACTAAAGATTTTTTGAGGAAAGGAATATTAGAATCTTTGAGAGAAAAAGATTAGATAGATATGATTTGGAATGGTTTCACTCAAAGAACTGTAAGCTGGGAAGACGAAGCGATTAAATTGATAGACCAAAGGAAATTGCCTAACAAACTGGTTTTCATAAAATGCATTAATCATCATCAAGTAGTAGATGCCATCAAGAACATGAGCATAAGAGGGGCTCCTGCCATTGGAGCGATAGCGGCTATGGCCCTTGCATTAGTAGCCCATAAATCCAAGGCTAAGACAAAAGAGGACTTGATTAGAGAACTTGAATTTGTAGTAAAGGATCTAAAGGCTACGCGCCCAACAGGCGTTAACTTATTCTGGGCTATTCAAAGAGTTATGAATAGAGCGCATTCAACTGAAGGAACAATAAAGGAGATCTTTAAGGCAATTAAAACTGAAGCTCTTCTAATTGCAGAAGAGGATATAGAGACAAACCGTGCCATAGGAAAGAATGGCGCTGAGATTCTTGAAGATGGAGACACAGTGCTAACCCACTGTAAATGATCTAGTTTTCACTGGTCAGCAGAATGCGGGAGCACTGGCAACGGTAGGCTATGGTACTGCTCTAGGAGTAGTGAGGGCAGCAATAGAGCAGAGAAAATGTATAAGCGTAGTAGCTACAGAGACCAGACCCGCACTTCAAGGAGCAAGGCTGACTTGCTTTGAACTCAAAAACGATGGGATTTCTGTTACTTTGATAGCAGATTCTATGGTAGGTTATGCGATGCAAAAGGGATTGGTGAATAAAGTAATAGTTGGCGCAGATAGGGTAACAAAGTTTGGCCATACATTCAACAAGATTGGAACTTATCAGATAGCAGTTCTAGCTCAAAGGCATAATATACCATTCTATGTTGCTGCACCTAGATCAACCTTCGATTTTGATACTAATTTTGAGGACGTAATAATTGAGGAAAGAAGCTTAAATGAGATGGTTATGATCAATAGAAAAAGAATAGCGCCAAAAGGAATCAACGTGCTAAATCCCGCCTTTGACATGACTCCACCAGAGCTGATAACCGCAATTATAACTGAAAAAGGGTTATTACTACCACCATTTGAAGAATCTATCGACAAATTCTGTGAATCATAGTTAACATAGTTTAAATCAAAATTTCTTAGATTTCAGTTGGGCCCGTGGTCTAGTATGGATAAGACGCAGAGTTTATCACGTAAGCCTTCGGTGCTCTGAAGAGAGCCTGAAATCCGAGGATTTTGTAAGAATTTTCGCCCAAGAAGTTGAAAGTTGGCTTGGAAATTTCAGTAGTACCTCAACTAAAAGATGCTATAAGATCAGAATTAGCAAATTTCTTGAGTGGGCAAAGCTCTTAAGATCAATGATTGAGGAGAGAATCAAAGATGGTGAAGCTATAAACGATGATTCATGGCTCTTCAGGAGTCATAGCCAAACAATACTTGTAACAGGAAATAAGAGAGTATTCAAAATAAAACATGATAGACCTGGCTTACCTTTAACTTCTCTTAAGATGAATAAGATAATCGTTAATATAGCTGAGAGGGCTGGCTTGCAAAGGCACATAACAACAGCCTTAGGGAAAAAGAAGGCTGAGGTTCATGCCCATACTTTTCGCTCATATTGGCATAGGATATCATCCTTATATCAGCTCGAGATTTGGGAAGGTAAAGTGGATACAGCGTGATCCAGCTAAGGTAAATCCTGGCGCTCTTGGCTGTTTAACCCATGTTAAGAAATTCATTAGCCTCACTAATTTTTAAGTAATTGTTAGTTCCCTTAATGAATAGCTAGTATAGTCTATTTATGAATAAGTGTTGTAGTATTCATAATAGGGGCTATAGCCTAGCATGGATAGGGCGTCAGCCTTCGGAGCTGAAGGTCGTGGGTTCAAATCCCACTAGCCCCGCTCACCGCAGTTTAAATTCTATAAGCTGGAGTCATATGAACTTCTTATCAGAATTATATCTTTTAAATCGAAATTTCTTTTATTATCCCTGCAGGCCCGTATTAAGAATAGAGAATCACACGGCTTCCCGCTCTCATGGAGTGATTAACTTAAATAAACATTATTTGCTCCATAACGACCTATACTTGAAAGCAAGAAATCTAGCAGAAGCGTTAGCAAAGGAATTAGATACCTTCAAAAGGCTAGTAGTGTTAGGGATAGGAAATGAACTTAGAGGAGACGATACCGCTGGAGTCTTAGTGGTTAAGAAACTTAAAAGGGCTCTAAAAGATCTGAAAAACGTTCTTATCATCAATTGCGGAACAGCTCCAGAAAACTTCCTGTCAAAGGTGAAGGCCTTTAGCCCCTCACACGTTCTAGTCATTGATGCTATAGATTTCAAAGGTGAATCAGGCTCTGTAATATTGTATGAGGCTGAAAAGGAAATGATAGAATCTATCTCAACACATAGGCTCTCAGTATCTTTAGTGAGAGCTTATCTTGAGGAATCTGGTTTGAAAACAAAGTTTTTTTTGATAGGAATCCAACCTAAGAACATTCTATTAGGTGCAAGGATAAGCCATGAAGTTAACGAAGCAGTTGAAATAATAACAAAAATACTTAAAAAAATCATTAAGAAGGCTGCTTCTTAAGCCCTTGACAAACTCTTTGGGATAGATTTGGCGAAATTCGCGTGATAAAAATTCAAGACCTATTATAGGAAAAAATGTATTTATTGAAAATACAATCAGTAAAGTTTAAATTTTTTTAAATGGAAGTTTTATTATGTTCCCTGCTAGTATCCTTAGCACACCAGTAACAGTTTTTATCATAGCACTGGTCGTTTCATTTACAATCTACCTTATAGGAGGAAAGATCGCTCCTAAGTCTAAGGGTGCAAAAGAGAAATACGAACCTTATGCCTGTGGTCAAGAGCTTCCAGCTGAAAAGTTTTCTGTGTTGATAGGTTTGTTCAACTATGCAACGGTCTTTATGATCTTTGACGTGGTGGCTTTTGTGCTAATACTGTCTATGGGCTTTCCATTTGTAAGCCCGATTCGAGAAATCTTCCTTTTATATTGTTTAATTCTTTTAGCATCCTTATCAATCCTTCTGAGGGGAAGAGACTAGCGATGAATTTAGTTAAGTGGGCGAGGCTAAAAAGTCCCTGGTTACTTCACTTCAATACAGGGGCATGCAATGCCTGTGATATTGAGGTTCTAGCTGCTTTAACTCCTAGGTATGATCTTGAAAGATTTGGAGCTTTGTTAAAGGCAAGTCCTAGACATGCAGACGTGCTAGTAGTAACAGGGCCTGTTACAAGGCAAGTCAAGGATAGGCTTCTGAGGGTCTACAACCAAATGCCAGATCCCAAGTTCGTCGTAGCAGTGGGGACTTGCTGCATAAGCGGTGGGGTCTTTAACGGTTGCTACAACGTCTATCCGGGTTTAGATTCTATCATACCTGTGGACGCTTACATCTTCGGTTGTCCGCCAAAGCCTGAAGCCATAATAAACGGCGTTGTGGCTCTTTTGAAGAAACTGGAGGCTTCTTAGCATGGAAGAAAACGAAGTTTCTGAAGCCTTAAAGAATAAGTTTGGGAAGAAGATATTGGAAATAGAAATCCCAAAGAAGGGTGAAAAAGTAGCGGAAGATATGCTCATCCCTGAAATAATGGAGATCAAGGTTTCCAAAAGGAGAGTTTTCGTAACAGTCCCTATTGAGATTTACAAGGAAGTTATTCGCTATTTAGTCGAAGAACTTGGGTTCAATCACGTCCAAACCATGACAGGACTGGATACGGGTAAGGTTATAGAGATCATGCCTCACCTCGGGCGCGGGATAACAATTACTGTTAGAACAAGAATTGGGAAGGATAGGCCTGTTTTGAGCACGATAACAGATCTGGTGCCAGGGGCTTCTCTCCATGAAAGGGAAATCAATGACCTTTTGGGCGTTGTTTTTGAAGGCCATCCAAACTTAACTAGAATAATTGTGCCAGAGGGTTGGCCTAAGGGCGTTTACCCATTAAGAAAGGATTACATTCCAGAGCAACCCAAGCCGATAAGGGAGGTGTCTTGATGCAAGAGGAGGAACTTCAAAAGATGGAGAAAAAATCTGCCTATGAACTCTTCTTTGACATACCCGTAGGGCCGCAGCACCCCGCTTTGAAGGAGCCTGCCTTCTTCAAGTTCAGAGTGGAAGGGGAGAGGGTTGTGGGCGTTGATGTTGATGTATCGTATAATCACAGGGGTATAGAAAGGGCCTTAGAGGATAGAAACTACATACAGAATATTTACCTTATAGAGAGGATATGCGGTATATGTAACGTAGCTCATACTCTTTGCTATGCTCAAGCAGTGGAGCAACTCCATGGAAAAGAAATACCCCCAAGGGCGAACTACATAAGGCTTATGATAGAAGAATTGGCAAGAATTCATAGTCATACGTTGTGGCTCGGGGTTGCAGCTCATGAAATAGGATTTGACACGCTCTTCATGTATGTCTGGAGAGACAGAGAAGTTGTCATGGACCTAATCGAAATGCTAACTGGGAACAGAGTTACCACAGCCATAAACACCATAGGAGGGGTAAGAAGAGACGTAAGCGATGAAGCCAAGGACAAAGTCAATAAAGGCATGAATATTCTTGAGGAAAGATTAAAGTACTATAGAAAGGTTGCATTGAACGATCCTACTGTAAATGCTAGATGCAGTGGTGTAGGTATTCTAAAGCCAAGGGATGCGATAAAGCTCTGTGCTGTTGGACCCACCCTAAGGGCTTCTGGCGTTAAAAATGATGTTAGAAGGGACGATCCCTACACACTTCATGATGAAGTCCCCTTTAATGTTATAACCTTTGATACTATGGACGTCTTTGCAAGAGTCTTAGTTAGAATTGATGAGACTCTAGAGTCCGTTAATATGATTAGATATTGCCTTGATCACATGCCAAATGGGGATGTAAGGATAAAGTTGCCATTGTCTCCACCAGTAGGCGAGGCTGTAAGTAGAGTCGAAGCCCCTAGAGGGGAGCTAATTCATTATGCAAGGTCGAATGGGACGAAGAACCCTGAGCGTTATAAAGTAAGAACGCCTACCTTTGGGAACATACCTTCTGTAAGTGAAATGCTGACTTCAAAGAGCGATTACGAAGTCAACATAGCTGATATACCAATAGTATTAGCATCTATAGATCCTTGCTTTAGCTGCACCGCTAGGATGGAGTTTAGAGATGTATCCAAGGGTAAGACGTGGATTTGGAGCTTAAAGGAGCTAAAGGCGCACTGTAAAAAGTAGGAGATAGGTAAATGAATTTTCTTCTAGAATTGCTTCAAATCCTTGTTTTTCCCGGCGTACTTTTTGCTATAGGGCTGGCTTTTGTTTATGAATGGTTAGATAGGAAAATCTACGCCAGGCTACAAAACAGAGTTGGACCCCTATACACAGGCCCCAGTGGAATTCTGCAGCCCTTTGCCGATTTTATAAAGCTTCTCGCAAAGGAAGATATAGTTCCTAACGAAGTAGATAAGCCTCTCTTCAACGCCCTGCCCATATTTGCGCTAACCTTATCTTTGACAGGTTTCTTGGCATTGCCGATCACGGACTTAAGAGGTGTAATCTCCTTTAATGGTGATCTGATTTTTTTGATCGTATTAATGACTCTAATCTGTATAGTGATAATGTACTCGGGCATATCCTCCGCGAACAGATTTTCTACGGTGGGCGCTGAAAGGGCCGCCCTTCAACTTTTGGGTTACGAAATACCCATGATGCTGTCTGCAATAAGCATTGGTATATTAGCAAGTTCTATGTGGGTTTACGATATAGTCAGTATTCAAGCGAATAGTGGTTGGTTCTTGATAAGTCCAGGCATTTTAGGGTTTGCTATCTTCGTTCTTTGTGGTCAAGCTGAATTGGAGAGAATACCCTTCGATATACCCGAGGCTGAGACCGAAATCGTTGCTGGTTGGTTGACAGAGTTTTCTGGGAGAAAGCTCGCTTTGTTCAGACTGACAAAGGACGTTGAGCTCTTATATTTATCCGGCTTAGTCGTTGCTCTCTTTCTTGGTGGTCCCTCTGGACCAGTTATGCCAGGTTTAGAGTTTATATTGTACCCTCTGTACTTCTTACTGAAGACCTTGTTCGTGCTCTTTCTCCTTACAACTCTTCGCGCCCTTTTCGCTAGACTCAGAATAGACCAGATGGTCAACTTCTCTTGGAAGTACCTCGTCCCCATTGCAATATTACAGGTTTTAATAGTCAGGCTGGTCGTTTAGAATGTCCATGTTGAAAGAAATTCAAAAAAGTCTTTTCAAGAAAAAGGCTACAGTGCTCTATCCCTTTAAGGAGAGGGAGAAGGTTCACATACCAGAGGGCTTCAGGGGGAAAATAGTCTTTGATAGGGATAAGTGCACAGGTTGCCTTTTATGCGCTAGGTTTTGTCCAAGCGGGGCTTGTGAAATTGTTGCAGATGAAAAGGGCAAAAGGCCCATATTTCACTTGGAGCTCTGCTTATTCTGTTCTCAATGCCAAGAAGTCTGTCCAAAAGGTGCCATCAATCTGACGGAAGAGTTTGAGTTAGCAGCCTTCGATAGAAAGGCTTTCACTATTAGGTGATCTTTTTGGTCGAATACCTGATACATTTGGCCTTTCTAACTCTTATGATAGTTCTGGCTTTTCTTGTCATAGAAGTCAAGAATTTGCTTAGGGCTCTTGCTCTCTTCATAATTATGAGCTCAGTCCTTAGCGTTATCTTCTACATTTTGGGAGCACCCTTCATAGCGGTCTTCCAATTGGCTATATACTCGGGGGCTATAGCTGTTTTGTTCCTTGCCACTCTTCATACCACAAAAGGAAGGATTTTGAGCGAAAAGTTGAACCTAGCCATAGGTCTTTTTTTGGCGGGCATACTCTTTGTGATAGTTCTTGCTTTCTCCATCAACATTATTGACGCCCTTAGAGTCGTCACCCCGCCACAAGGCTACTCCCTTGAAGAGGCTCCCTTTTTCCTGTGGACTTATAGAGGCTTTGACGTCATCGTACAAGGCTTTCTTTTGCTGGCTACGGTTACGGCCGTGGTAGCAATCCTTAGGAAGAAAGAGGGCGCTAAAGTCATCGAGGAGGCCGTAAAGGAGGATGTTGAGAATGAATGAGTTGTTTCAACTTTACATACCTGCATCCATCCTCTTGATAGTCATGGGGCTTTACTGCATAGCTACCAAAAGAGACCTGATAAAGATCGTGCTAGGGTTAGAAATAATGACCTCTGGCATCAATCTTAACCTAATAGCCATGGGCTTGAGAAGCAACGGCGTTGACGCTCTGGCCCAGTCCATCACCCTAATTTCTATGACCATAGGAGCTTGCGTTGCGGCTGTTGCATTAGCTATAATCATCAACGTCTTTAGGCACTATGGAACCACCGATACTAAACGACTCAGAAGATTGAAATGGTAATTTGTCAGAATAGTACCTGAATTCTTTAGTAATCCGAAACCAATTGAAGGAACATGAACCTTCATTTATGGAATTAAATTCATCAGCAAGATAATTCTCAGCCTTGCTCTTTTACTTCTTTTTGTCTTTCCTTTTTGCCTTCAGAGAGCTTAAGAACAGACTTTAATCCTGGCTTGACCTCTTCTATGGGTTTGAATTCTATGTAACCTGCTTCACACGCCCCCTTGAAGAGCTCCTCACCAACTTTCGTTCGAATCAAAACCGTGGACCAACCATCAGGAGAACCTACTGATCCTACAGATATATCAGCATGCTCTGCTGTGAAGTCTCTGCATACGTGGCAACTACCCCTAACGCAAGCCTTGATCTCATCCAAGGGCACGCTGAAAAGTTCCTTATCTTCTGCATATGCTATAAACTTGCCCTTTGTTATGGCAAACTTTCTGACGGTGTTTATATCAACGCCTTTCCATTCTATGAATTTTACCAGTTCTTTATACCAGAAGCTCTCCATGCAAAAGAGTCCCACAACAAATTTCACACGACTGCCCAGCTTTGAGCAGGCTTTGTAGGAATACTGCATCTTCCTGACTGTCTGTATCTCACAAGGAGTTCCAACAACTCCTACATTACTACTGGCACAGTCCTCTACTGCGTATCTCAGCCCTACGGTTACAGGACTTGTCGAATATTTTGTCCCAGACGCTTCTATTAGTTCTTTAGAATCAAATACTACGTTGGGCCAAGGTCTCCACAAATCCCCTTTGGTTTCATAATCTCTCTGCCAAGGCCTCCATACATCTACATTTCTCTTGGACGCCACTACGCTATCAACGATCCCTTTGTCCAAAGAATACGCCAAAAGGGTTGTGGCTATTCCACCATCTTGAGCAACATTCAAAACATCTTTGATCTTCGATCTTGCCGCATAGGCCGCTATATATATTCCTAAGCGTTCTTCTTTATCTCGAACCCTGCCAAAGATGGCCTTATCCATCTCATCATAATCAAAAACTGTTCTCGGACATGTATACCAGCATAGTTCACACTGATAGCAAGCACCAACAAGTTTTGGGAGTTCATTCTCGAATCCTATGACGGAAAAGGGGCATGCTGCAAAACAACCGCCGCAGAAGGTGCACTTGCCTGCATCGATAACATCGTTGAAGAGGTCTTCAAAGGTTTTTGGTTTGACTCCAAATACAGATTCATACAATTTTGCTTCCTTCATACCAGATAATAGAAAACCACGATGGGTAGTAGGTTTGGCCGACATCATTTATCCCTGCAGAGTTTCAATGCTCGATTATATAAACGCTTCATAATATTTAAGCATTGTCAGAGCTGGTTCTGTCAAGATATAGGCTTATGATTCTCACTGCAGATCTTTCTGATAAGTCCAGGTTATTTGATAGTCAAAGGTTTTGCTAACTCTCTTATTTTCCGTTCCCATGAACTAGATTTCACAACGCTACTGGCAACGAGAATCCCGACAGAGCCAAGCTTAAGGGCGGTAGCAACATCCTCGCCTGATGTGATCCCTGCTCCACAGACAAGCTTGACAGAATCGCTAACTTCCTTTACAGCTTCTTTAGACCTCAGGATGACTTCAGGCTTGACTTTGGATACTGCCCTACCTGAGCCTATGAGCTCAGGAGGTTCAACTGCTACATAATTAGGAAGAAGTAAGGCTTTATCTCTCACCTCTTTTGGAGTCTTGGCGCATACTACAGAATAAAGTCCCAAATCCTTTAGCTTTGGTATTATCTTTTTTATCACTCCGATAGGCACTCTCTTTTCACTGTGGTTCAAAAGGGTGCCAGAACCTCCAGACACTTTAATTATCTCTGGGACTATTGAGCCTGTTGTACTTCCAGGCTCAGCCAAATCGACATGCTGAGCAAAGACGGGTATACTGACAGATTTAGCCACGATCGATAGATCAGGAATAGGTGGGGCAACAACGATCTCAACATCAAGCTCTTTTGCTACACCCTCTGCGACCTTTGCTAATCTTATGGCTCCTTCACCTGAGGCTTCCAGATAGTTCTTGAAATTTACTATCATGATTTTTTCTTTCAACTTTATGTTCATCTTGCTTCCTAATCCTATTGAGCGATAAGATGAAATAAATCTAGCGATACAAAAATAACCTTTGCAACCTTTTTACCAAATTCAATGCACTTCTTAAGCTCCTCTTGTACGCCACCCAATAAACGCCTTCTACTAACTCTATATGTCGCACTGACATGAATCTTAAAACTATCGAACCTTTCCTGCTGGTCTAAACCTTGCTTCCAGCTTCTTTAAAACGGCTGCAAGAGTTGTATACTCCATCTCTTCCGGGCCTAGTCTTGCTGGCATGAAGGGGCCGTGCAACCTTAAGTAATCAGCTACTCGATTAGTTATGTCTCTAGCTCTATCAAAGGCTGGGTCGTCAAACATATCTTCAGGACCTACAAGCTTACCTTCGTTGAGTTGAAATCCAAGGGCTGCAACTCTAGGTGGACCATCGAATCTTGTGCACTTCGCATTCTTTATCGAGACAGGCATCAAGGGTCCATGATGCGATCCCCTCATCCATCCTGCCACAAGATGTGGAAAAGCGAAAGGTTCTAGAATTTCTCCTACTGCAGGCAGACCATGCTGAGCCCTCACGAACATGACAGGATCGTCCTTGCCAACGTATCTTCCTGCTATTAGGGATAATCTTGTAGTACTCGCTACAGCTGCCAAAAGATTATCCTTGTGCCTAAGAATAGAATGAATTATGTATCTAGCTGGGGTCCCTATCAAAGCCAGTATATCATAGATCTCTTCAGGAGCTTTAAGATCAACTACTTTATCTTCATAAACGTCCATAACTCTGAAGATAAAGCCTTCGTGTAAACTTTCATCTATCACTAAACCTGCAGTATTAAAAGGGTCAGCAAAGATCTTATAGAGAGGAAGGTTCCAAGCTCCAGGCTCTGTTTTATCAGCCATAAATATTATTATAGGTTCGCTGATACGCTCCTCGAACTCGCCCTCAGCAACGCCTGGCCCCATTCCTTTAACGTTACCAGAGAAAGCGGTTCCAAGCAAATCTTGACCAGCAGCGTATAGTTTTAGCTTTTTTGAGACTTTCTCTGTCACTTCACTGAAAGTATCCCAAGCCAGCTTGTGAACTTCTTCACTATCCACGCCTTTGCTATGAGTCATTATCAGTTGAAGATCGTCTCCAGCGTTTGTGACGTAATAATCTATGAGCAGACCTGAGTCTTTTGCCTCTTTCAACTTCTCAGACGCAGCTCTTATCTGATCTGGATGAACTACATGATGACCTACCAAGCTTCCTACATCTGCTTTAATCACAGAAAGGGTGACTTTCATTTCCATCCCAGAAGTTCTCGTTGCATCATAATAAACCTTTTGTAGAGTTACTTGAAGCCTTATCATAATTAAATGCCATCCAATTCATAGATTCAGGGATGGAAACAAAGCTCTCCTCAGTCTTTTTTTATTCACAAGATGTAAGTTCAAAAGAACAGAAATCAAACTCGTAAACTATGCAATTATCATGATAAAATACAACTTTAGAGACCACACTAGGAACAGATATGGTTGTCCACAGCAATTAATTATACTGTTTAGGTTACCCAGCGGACTATCTCATGCAGGGGTTTCCGGTTAGTTACAGGGCCTTTCTTTTCCATAGGATAACCAATGGGTATTAGAACTATTACGCGTTCTTCCGACCTAATTACCAATGCTCTCTTGACTTACTCTTCCCTGAAGGCAACAATTATGCAACTAGCCTTGACATGCGAGTATCCATATGATACATGGTAACCATCCATACTCAACTGCCAATGTCGGACCAATGAGAACACCAGCCCCAGCAATAGTAGCGTAATGATAAAAGAATACAACGCTTCTTTTTGTGGGGTATGTAGTCTTTACCATCATTCACTTGAACTGCAGGGGTGACTCGACCTGAATCAATACATAAAATCCTATTTGCTATGAACTTTGAATAGAACCGATAGCCAAGGAAGAAGATGCTTATAGCCACTGCCAGAACAATGGCTGCATTCATCACATATTACCCATCACGTCTTGGGTAGACGGTAGTAGGGTTTTGGAAAAGAAGGCCTGAAGCTCTTTCCGTACCAATCAGAATATTTAACTTTATGCTTCAATGTTACAATTCTGAGAGTCTCAAGAACACATTCCGTAATGCCATCAGGATCAAGTTTAGCCCTAACGTTCATTATAATGTCCATAGCCTTTGAAGGAGAAGATAACGTGCCTGTGAAGCCAACGCCTTGCTCAAGATTTATTAGACTAGCCTTGACAGACCCTTCCATAGTTGAGAAGTTGAGTTTTAAGTGTATTACTTGACCGCCTTTGCTCTCTATTCTTCTTGCTGTCTCTATCATCAAATCCCTAACAAACTCTTCTGGTCTGATGTTACTTTCAGAAGTTACTTTCCAAGAACCATTGAACCAGCCGAGCTCAATTTCGGCGGTGCCATACAAATCATAATCAACATCAATTGGAGAGCGAGTATGGTGCTCTCTTTCCATCAATATCTTTGCCAATTCATCCAAGTTGTAACCAGTTTTTGCTGAAAGAAGGAACAATTCTGCCTCTTGATTGATGTCACTTAAAAGGTTCTTTATCTCTGAAAGTTGTGGGTCTCTCACCAAATCCAACTTATTGATTCCAATTATGTCTGCCTCCTTGATCTGCCAAGAGATAAGAAATCCTAATGGGGCCCTTGGTAGTATGAGATTGAACTTTTGGTTATAATTTAAAATGGTGGATGCATCCACAAGTACGAGAAAGGGCGATAGGCTAATCTCATCTCTATAATAACGCCTTAAGGGGGCATAGATTGTTGCAAGGAGGTCTGTGCAACTTCCAACTGGCTCTGCAAGTACAACATTGGGTTTAACCTTGGCAAGAATTTCATGAAGAGAATCTATAAAGTCTGAAAATTTACAGCAAAAACATCCTTTCAAAACCTCTCCGCAAGGAAATCCAAAATCTTTTATCGTCTTGGTATCGACAAGGACCTCGCCTTGATCGTTGGTAATGAGGGCAACTCTCCTACCGGATAAGGTCAGTCTTTTCCCAAGCTCTATCATCAGGCTGGTTTTACCTGCACCGAGAAATCCACCTATGAAGGCCAGTTTTACCTTCTCTGTCATTAGGATTCTTTTTGAAGGGGTATTAAATCTTTTTAAACGTTGTCTTAAGCAATCGTTAATATATGAAGGAGCCGAAGATATCCGATTTTCGAACCCTGCTTGAAGTTGTTAATACAAAGAGCTTCACGAAGGCAGCCCAGAACCTTAAAACAACGACTGTCACAGTAATGAATCAGATGGACAAGCTAGAAGATTACTTTATGGTCAAAATCTTCGAAAGAAACGTCAAAGGAGTTACTCTCACCGATGAAGGCAGACAGGTGGTAAACGTAGCTAGGAAGATCTTAGAAATTCTGAACAGCCCTGGAATTATTACTTCCCCCAGAACAGAGACAAAGGGGCACATAAGGATCGCAGCGAACGAAGTGCCTGGCGAGCATATTTTACCATGCCTAGTTAGTAATTTCAAAACCATGAACCCTTACATTGAATTTTCACTTGAGATTTTGAATGAGTTTTTATCTTTAGAAATGTTAGAGAGTAAACGCATCGATCTAGCCTCGATACAGCTAACCAGAGAATTTCTAAAGGAAAGGATACAAGGTTTTGATAGTGTAGAGATCGCTAGGGATAGATTTTTTGTCATATCTGCGCTAAGCCATGAACTATCCTCAAAAGAAAGAATAGAAATCGAGGAATTGATCAATTATCCATTAATACTAGGAGAGGAAAATTCTGACTTGGATTTTATGATTAAGGACCTATTTAGTTCTCATGAGATTGACCCTAAAAAGCTAAACATCAAACTTCGCTTAGGTAAGTCTACAGCCATAACTATGGGAGTTTCTCAAGGTCTAGGGGTGAGCATCGTCCCAGGAATCGTTGCAATGAAGGCTGAAAGGGCGGGATTAATAAAAGCCATCCCTTTGAAAACCTCTCGTGATGAGGTGCCGATATATATGATTAGAAGAAAAGAGAAGGGTAGCCAAGCCTTGGATTACTTTTGGGAGTATGTCTGCCTTGTAAAAGAGAAATTTAGAGGGAACCTGCCTTGCATCCTAAGATTGATGATCTAGAAGTTTGCTATATGGGTAGAGATAAGTCAGAGGACTAGACTTTTATACTTGGAGTTTGAGGGTTAAAATACCATTCAAATCGAACGTTGAAACTTGGTGTCATAGATGAAGATTACGCCCGCTACGATCAAGTTCCATGAATTGATAGGGCTAGAAGCCCGTATTGTCGAGAGTAGTAATCCTAATATAAAGAATTTCTTAGGCAAAGTTGTCGATGAAACTAAGAACACATTAAAACTTTATGTGAAAGATAACATAAAGATAATACCGAAAACTTGCTCTGCTTTTATCTTCAATTTGCCAAACGACATAAAAGTGAAGATTCATGGTTCTTTGCTCATAGGAAGGCCTGAGGACCGATTGGAAAAGTTTAGGTGATGATATGAAGAATATAGGTATAGACGTCAAACCGCCTACAAAATCTTGTAATGACAAATTTTGCCCTTTCCACGGTTCATTAAGTGTGAGGGGCAGGATCTTAGAAGGTAAGGCTGTAGGTATAAAAGCCAGAGATATGGCAATAATTGAGAGAGAATATTTGCAATACATAAAGAAGTATATGAGGTATGAAAAGCGCAGAAGTAAGATTCATGCTCATCTACCACCATGCCTTGGAGTAAAGGAAGGAGACTCTGTGAAGATAGCGGAGTGTAGACCCTTGGCAAAGACGATATCTTTTGTAGTTGTTGAAAAGTTAGGTGGATAAAATGTCTAAAAAATCTCGTGCTGTCTCAGCGAAGGGTGTAGAAGAGTTCAAACTCTATGTAACTAGAGCCATACCTGTAAATTCTGTAATAACTTGTGCAGACAATACTGGGGCAAAGACTTTGAGGGTGGTACAAGTAACAGGGTATAAGGGTAGGTTAAGGCGAATCCCAACAGCCTCTGTTGGGGATTATATTATAACTGTAGTGAAAAAGGGCCCTCCCGAATTAAAGAAGCAGACTTTCGGGGCAGTGATCATAAGACAGAGGTACCCTATTAGAAGGATAAGTGGTGTGAGAGTTATGTTCGAAGATAACGCTGCTGTGATAGTCACCCCAGAAGGCGAGTTAAAGGGTACGGACATAAAGGGGCCTGCAGCAGCAGAAGCCGCAGAGCGTTGGCCAAGGATAGCGAACTTGGCCAGCATAATAGTCTAAAAGGAGACTAAAATGTCATCAAAACCATCTAAAGTAAGAAAAAAGTTCTTTGAATCTCCAATACATGCCAAGTCAAAAAGACTCTCCTCACGTCTCTCTGATGAATTAGTTTCTAAATATGAGGTAAGATCCTTACGAGTTAGAAAGGGCGATACTGTAAGGATAATGAGAGGAGAGTATAAGGGGATAGAAGGCAAAGTTACTGGAGTAGATGTGAAGTCCGGAAGAATAACAATAGAGGGTGTCACTCGTGAAAAGATAGCAGGTGGAACTATACCAGTAAAGATTCATTCGTCGAAAGTCATGATTATGAGTTTGAACCTTGATGACGAGTGGAGAAAAGATAAATTAGAAGCACGTCAAAAGGGGGCTTAATGAATGACAAAGATGGGCGGAGATAAGAGGACTAAGAGATCAAAGGCACCAGCCTTCTGGAATATTCCTAGAAAGAGAAATCGGTTCACTGTAACAGTAGCTCTGGGTCCACACACCAAACAAGAGAGCTACCCTCTATCTGTGCTAATTCGAGATATACTGGGCTTAGTTAAGACTTATAGAGAAGCAAAAACAGTCATTTATGAGGGAAAGATATCAGTTGATGGCATCGCTAGAAGAGCACCAGATTTTCCTGTTGGCTTGATGGACGTCGTTGAAATCCCTTCTATTGGCAAAACCTTTAGGCTAGTTCCAGCTCAAGGTAATCCCCTTCATCCTATAATGATCAATGATTCTGATAAATCTCTAAAGTTATGCAAAGTCAAGGTGAAGAAGACCGTTAAGGGAGGACTCATCCAATATGGCTTCCACGATGGTAGGTCTATTCTTACTGATAATGGGATAAAGCTAAATATAGGGGACGTTTGTTTGTTGGAGATACCTTCTCAAAAAATCATAAAATCTGTGAAGTTGGAGAAAGACAACTTAGCTATTATAACTAAAGGAAAGAAAGTTGGCCAGCTTGGCAGAATAGAACAATTAAAACAAGGTTCATTCTCTCGTCCTAAAATGGTTTCACTATCTGTTGAAGGCGCATTAACCGAACTACCATCAGATATCGTCTTTGTGGTTGGTGAGAAAAATCCTCTAATCACTATTAGCGAGGGGGTTTAATTTTTGTCAAACTCTCAGACAATAAAGACGGCTGAGAATGTAATGCGAAAGATCAAGATAGACAAAGTAGTACTCAATGTAGGAGTTGGCAAATCAGGTGATATACTTGAGAAGGCGAAGAAGATTCTTGAAGATTTATCAAATCAAAAACCTTGCCCTAGAAAGGCAAAAAGAACTGTGCGTGACTTTGGCATTCATAAAGGAGAATCCATAGCCACCGTGGTCACTCTTAGGGGTGATAATGCTTTGAGAACTCTTAAACGCCTCTTGCTTGCAAAAGGGATGAGGCTTCCCATTTCATCCTTTGATGATAGAGGAAATTGTTCCTTTGGTATAAGAGAGCATATAGAAATACCAGGCACGAAATACGATCCTGAAACAGGAATATTTGGCTTAAACGTATCCATCTTGTTAGAGCGACCTGGCTATCGAGTGTCTAGGCGAAGAAGAGCAAGATCGGTAATAGGCAAGAATCATTTTGTTAATCGGGAAGAGGCAATAAATTTTTTCAAAGAAGCACTGGGGGTCGAAGTTTACTAATGGTCAAGATTAGGCACGGCAAGCCAAGAAAGTTTGGTAAAGGTTCCAGGTACTGTAAAAGGTGTGGCCAGTATGGGCCTGTTATACAAAAGTATAATATAATGCTATGCAGACAATGTTTTAGAGAAGTTGCTGAAAAGCTTGGTTTCAGAAAGTTTGAGTGATGTTCATGCCTGCTAAGAATGTTTTGGCTAACTTATTCTCAACAATTCACAACAATGAAATCAGGAAGAAAAAAGAATGTCTTGTTATACCTGCCTCTAAGCTTGCCAGTGAAGTCTTAAAGACTATGCAAAAATACAAATACATTGGAGAATTTGAGTATATCGATGATGGTTTGTCTGGTAAATTGAGGATTCAGCTTTTAGGAAGGGTTAACAAATGCGGCGTCGTTTCGCCTAGATTCGCCGTTAAGAAAGACCGTTATAGTGATTGGGAGCGTAGATTTTTACCAGCCATAGGTAGTGGAATATTGATAGTATCCACCCCAAAAGGTGTCATGTCCCATATTGAAGCCTTGAACCTTGGTTTAGGTGGAAGACTCATAGGATATGTGTATTAGTCAGCTTAACTTTAAAACGATATATTTTTGATTGGATGAGATGATTATGTTGGACGCCATTATTGCTAACAATCTAACAAAGATATTCTTAACTAAGAAGAGAAGAGGTAGGCTGCCATTTACAGGAGAGAAGATAGAAATAAAAGCCTTGGATGGATTGAGCTTAAGAGTCAAAGAAGGAGAAATAGTAGGGCTACTGGGTCCAAACGGAGCTGGCAAGACTACTCTGATCAAGGTCTTGAGCACTCTTATAATACCAGATAATGGAACTGCGAAGGTGAATGGCTATGATATTCTAAAGGAACCAGTTAGGGTTAGAGAGAGCGTAGGTGTCATGCTAACAGGTGAGAGGGTTCTTTACTGGAAACTTACAGGTAGAGAAAACTTGCTTTACTTCTCAAAACTTTACCATGTGCCCAAAGACTTGGCAAAGCAAAGAATAGATGAGCTTTTGGCTTTAGTGGGGCTTGAAGAAAAGGCTGATGAGCTTGTCGAGAATTACTCATCAGGGCAAAGGGTAAGGCTAAGTTTTGCAAAAGCCTTGGTCAACGATGCACCAATATTGTTCTTCGATGAACCTACGATGAGCTTAGACCCTCAATTCTCAAGGCGCATACGCAATACGATTAGATGGATTAACGAGGAAAAAGGCAAGACTATTCTCTTGGCAACTCAAAATATGTTCGAGGCAGATGAACTGTGCCATAATGTTTCTATAATCAATCAAGGGAAGATAATTGTCACAGGATCGCCAAGTGAGCTGAAGGCTAAGATTCTGGAGAAAAGAAGCATAAAGGTGATAGCTCGCAACCTTTCTTTAAATGAGATTTTTAATGAGAATCTCTCAAATGATGCAAAATGGACTATAAAAGAAATTGATGATGGGCAGTCTATTATGTTACAAGCAATAGTTGAAGATGAGGAAGGCGCTCTCTCTGAATTACTCGGGATGATCGCAAGGCATAATGGAAAGGTAGTAAATGTGACTGTAAGTGAGCCCAGCTTAGAGGATGTATTTCACCACTATGTTAAATCTTAATACTGCTTTCTCTTAAAGAATTCAATTCCTAATCACCTTGCTTTAATTCTATTTGTTTAGCACTTTTTCTTAATAGTTGAATCTGGGCTTTTCTTAAGTATCCTCTTTTTTAATTCATATTCTTCTGGCTTATCCTTAATGTTTAGTAAATAAATTTCAACTCTATTCTTCTTATCCATAATATTTTTAAATTCATGTAATAATTATATGATATCAATGTCAGAAGATAAACCTTCAATACCACTAGAAGCAGAAAAACTAGAGACTGGGGTTCATGAGATAGACAATATATTTAAAGGCGGCATCCCTTATCCAAGTTCGATATTACTCTTAGGAGTTGTAGGAAGTGGAAAGACAGAAATCTTTCTAAAGTTATCACGCTATAGGCTCGAAAAAGGCGATTCTGTAATCTTTGTCTGCACCAACAACCTTCCAGAGAATTATCGATCTATGATGAAGGCTAAAGGTTTTGATCCAAAACCTTTTGAGGAAAGAAATTCACTAATCTTCATAGACTCCTATGCTAAGAAATTCGGACTAGAGAGCAAAGAGAAGTATTCTACATCCATGATACCTTACGATATTAGCATAGAAATTTTAAAAGCTATCGATGAAGCAAAAGGCAATAAAAAAATAATCATTATTCATAATTTAACTAATATTTTAGATATATGTGGAGTTAAAGAAGGATTAATGCTCTTAAGAAGTTTGGTTGCCAAAACAAGAGAAGCAAAGGCAACATTGCTCTTAAGCCTAAATCCTCAAGCATTTCCTCCAGATGTATTAGCTCTTGCTCAAGAAGCTGTGGATGGTACTATAGAGCTAAAGGTTGGAGAAAAAATCAAATATCGGGGGGGGGGGGGGGAGAAGAACCTTCATCATGCACATATGTCAATAATCGCTAACCCATAAAACTTTTCTATAATATCTTGAAGTAGTTAATATCTATTCGATTGATGCCCTTATAAGCAAAATTCCCGTGATTGTTGGTACTAATGAAACCAATGCAACCACGTAAATAGCAAAAGGATAGAATGGTAGCTGAAGAGTCGCCAAAAGGCTGTTTAGAAAGTCCCAAAGGAATATAGAACTAGAAAATGCTGCCAACAAGACAGCTTCCTTTCTATAATTTCCCTCTCTGTAATTGCCTATTGCAAAGAGTGCAATGAAGGTCAGGGATATGAACGTAAGGCTACCTATTAACAAGTATGATGGATTACACGATAGCATAAAAGAAGCGAAAGGGTTTAGCTCCAGCTCAGGCTTCCATAATGCTAAGTAAAAAGCGGCTAAATTCGAGCATATTGAGAGCATGAAAAAGAAAAAAAGCGTTGTGAAGAACCTCATTATTAAAGTGACTTTAATATTATTTCTGGAGTCTTCTCCGAAAAGGTTAGTTCGGCTGGAATCCAGCATCGCAACAATCATGAATACGCTTCTACTTTTGTCATTTTCAATTTTTCATTCTATCGCCTTTATATTAAACCGCATCTCATATCTTTAATCCTCCTCTCATATATCTTAACCCTTTCTTCTCCATAAATTGGTTTAACTTATCGATTCCTTCTGAGAAATCAACATGATTGCATGAGGTACTTTGGCAAACATCACAAATCAACCACCAATACCTATCATCAGCTTTAATGTAAACATCGACAAGCCTATCTAATTGACGATCAAATAGTGTTACATGATTCTCATAAAGGTTGAAGTGAGTAATGATTGGTATAGGCTCTAACTTAATCTCTTCTAAACGATGCCATTCTTGATCATTTATCCAATGGTCAAAGTACTTATCCCACTCTTCTTTTGTAGCATCTGCAGATGCTCTGCCATAAGCATAAATATCAAGCCTATTCTCCTTAAAGGCTCTTTTTAGCTTATTCAAATAATCCTTTGATGAATGCTTAGGGTCTGCTAAGATTGCTAGTAATAATAGATCGTAAGTCTCTATCTTTCCTTCTTTCTTCAGTTTTTCTAGGCATTTATCATGGTATAGCTTATCATTGTAATAGCGCTCCTCTCCTAAAGGGATTATATTACCACATGCATCACAATACTGTATAGGTTCTTCATCCTTTTTCATAAGAATGTCTCCTCATTGATTTAATTTGTGTATGATTGTTATTAATAATGTTATTCATAGTTAATTTGACTAGGCTGAGAGAAGCTCCTTTATTTGCTTGTAATGCTTTAGATAAAGCAATCCTTTCTCTGTTGAGTCATAAATATCCCTATTCCCTTCTCTCCTTTTGATTACCAAGCCTTTTTCAAGTAGCCTATTTAAGTGCTTCATCAACTCTGAATAACTTAGTTTCGGGTAGTAATACATATACATATACTTCCACTTCAAATACCATTCCCCCAAATGTAGCTAACCACCGATTAGACTTTACAACAACTAGCGGACCCGCATTAACTTCAGGTCAAGTAATTACGATTACTATAAATCTAGGAAGCGGTACTAAGCTCACACATACATTCTCAATTACATAAATCAAATAAAAGCTCCTTTATTGCGCATAAAACATAGCAGAAAGAGATAGGATTTAGGGCATATATGCCCTTTTTCTCTTACCGTTGGTTATCTTGTCCATTCTAATTTATTTGCTTAATAAAAGAAGATATTTATTCTTACTTATATTGATTGCATCATTTTTTAAGTCTTTAAGAGGATATTAGATAACCGTTTTTAAGAAGAGGGATTATCTCGCTCCATAGCTTTAAAATTTAAGGGTAGTCTTTTCCTTTATCAACCCAACTTCCTTTTGGGGTTTACCAAAGATAAGCAGGGAACAACTTTGGTTGGGTAAGAAGATTATCGAGGTATCAACTCCCCGCCTGCTTGCCCACTCTTTTGGAGAACTCTCCCATCATCATTGATTTCTCACTCAAAATTTTTTTTAGGAGTTTTAGATAAAGATTATTTTCGCTTATTAAAGAGCTCAAATGAACCATGCCATTTGATGTTATTTGATAGAACTTAGCTTCCCCTTTTGTAGTTTTTCCTGTAGCCTTTATGCTACCTTTTAGTTCTAATTTGTTGAGTACTGGATATAGAGTGCCAGTGCTCAGCCATATACCGAAATGGTCGTAAATCTCACGTAAAATCTCATAGCCACATAGTTTTTGTCGGAGTTGTAGTAACTTTAGAATTATCATCTCTAAATTTGCTAGGATATATCTTCTCATTCTAATTCCTCTGATAGGTTCACTCTTTAGCCGCTTCATCTTTTGATCCTATTCTCTCCTTCCTCTTTTGGACGGCATCCAGAAGGCATGTGGCTCCTATCTGGCATGTGATGCTCACCAGTGGTCCAAACACCGCCACAACCATAGCTAAAGAGTAAGCCTTTATCCATTATAGCCTTGCTCTCTCCTTCCACAGCATCCAAGCATTTATCAAAAATATTACCCAAGCAGGTCCAATTACTCCTCTTACTCCTAATCCTATCCAGAATAGAAGGAATGTAGATACTAATCCTAGTATTATAGCTAATGCTGATACAAATTTCAAATACTTGCTAACTTTACCAATATAGAACTCATATCCAGCATACAATCCTAATAGAGCTGATATAATATATGGGATTAAGAAGATTAGACTAGCTTGAACTAAAGCATTAAAGATTAAAGATATGATAAGATAAGCACTACCTGTTATATGCAGTAGTGCTAATCCTTCAAACTTAGGAGTTATTGCTGTAACGCTAAGCCTTGCACCACAATTACCACAAAACTTAACATTAGATGGATTATCAAATCCACATTTCTCACATTTTACCAAATTTTATCACCTTTTATTCATAATAAAAAATAAAGGGTGGGGGATTTATGATTATGATGGTGGATAGATTACTGAGTAGGCATAGTTTACAGTGCCAGTACCAGTTATGTCTATCATAACCTGCCATGCTGCAGCTGTGTCTGTCCATCCAGCAGTATTGGTGTTTGTAACTACAGTCTTCTGTATGTATAATACTGGATTAGCAGGATCTATATAGTAGCGAATTATGACATTCTCTCCAAAACCTATACCTGATGTGCTTAAGCTCACAGTTACTGTACCAACCTTAGTTCCTGTGTAAATGATCTTATCTGTAGTAGTAGAACCGCTTCCTGAGGTTGCCTGTGCACCTGCCTCAAAGGTTTCTAACTTATCCTTTATATCATACAGTAGACTTGCAACAGTATCAGTGTTAGTGAATGTGCCGAGCTTTGCATCTAAGTCTGAAATTGCACAAACCAAAGCCCTAACGAACCATCTTGTGTATCCTGCTGAAAACTCCAATGTGTAAGCATCACTTCTGTCTGAAAGTGAAGGTATAGTTATTGGTGGAGATACCAACGATCTAGCCAATAATCCCCAATAGATAGCAGGTGCATTAAAGAGCCAGAAAAGACCTACTTCTGATAGATCAAGACCAACATGGTTAGAATATCTAGCAAAGAATCTTAGTTTAGTACTGCTAGCCAAATCCTCAATTAACTTTGAATCTGTAGGTGTTTTGAATACCTCACTAGCAAGGATATAATCATTAACTGATGGCGATGCTACTCCACCACCAAGACCCATGAAGAATAAGCTACCTTGATCATACGTAGAACTATCAGCTCTATTAAATGATCCATAATAAGTAGCTGATTGTGATCTAGCAGTATTACTTTGATCGTATAAGTTCCCAGATACTCTTCTAGTTATAAAATCTAAAGCATATCCCATGTTTCTTGTGAATCTATTACGATAATTCTTCTTATCCATGGTAAAGTATCCCTTCAATGGGACTTCAGCTAATAGCACTCTTTTTGCTTTCATCATATCACCTCACGGAGACTTTCTAACAGTTATAGTAGCTGGTTCTGTAGTCAAATCTGTAACAGTAGGCAATGTTGGGCTTGCTTCAAATCCATCTGAGACCGATGCTCTTGGTGCAACATTGGCAGTAGGAGAACGAACTTCTGCTGGTTCTGGAAAATCATAAATTGTTGGCATTGTTGGATTTACTTCAAGTCCTTCTGAGATAGATAATCTTGGAGCAGTGTGTTCTTTATTCCTAATAGCAATAGGCTCTGTATAATCATACATTGATGGTAATGTTGGATTTACTTCAAAAGAATCTTTGGTGTAAGCATAAGATTCTCCTTTAGTTATCCATTTTTCTATATATTCTATTGTTTTTATTGGAACGCTCACTTTCTCATTCGTCTCAGCAGAAAGACCGAGACTATCAGTTACAGTTAGCTTAACTGTATAAGTCCCACTCTCACTATATATATATGAAGGGGTTTAGCTTCTAATGATTGATTACCATCACCAAAGTCCCATTTGTAAGTGTAAGGTGGTTTTCCTCCACGAATTATACTATCAAATTGAACGGTAAGCTCTGCTATAGGGTGTGCAAGTATGGTTAAATCGTATATGGGTGGTGTTGGTGGAGTTGGTGGAAAACCCATCATCATGCTACTCAAGGCTTAATCGCCTCCCCTGCTCCTCTCAATCCTATTATTGCTTCAATAGGTGTATTAGCATTAGACGCTTTCAGCATAAAACCAGTTACCTTTAGATTCATACTGAACCAACCCTTAGCAGGTATTGTATGCCATTTTATACCTCCATCAAAACTTATGAATACATCATTAGTATCATGCTTGTTTCTTATGAAAATGCCTGTGCTAGTATCTGCAAGAGGAATTCTTATCGGTTCTGTACCAAGATCGTCAATTTTAAGATGAAAAGGATTGCCTAAAAGCTCTTCGCCTATTATCTTCCTTAGCATTTGATACATCTTCTCTTCACTCAACCTACAATAGCCTCCTTTAACGCTCTAACATCTGATGCCATCTTTGATAATAGCACAACAAAGACTACTATAATCGCAAAGACTGCTATGAACATGACCCATTCCCTCATTCTTATCTCCTCGTTGCCAATACTATTATCAGAATTATGATGACTATTACTGAAAGCAACAATGCTATATGCGCCCAATCCTCAGTAAGCCACTTAGTAATGTTCTCAAACTGTGGATCACTCTTTTCGCTCATCAAGACACCTTTCTAAAACTCTCTAGGTTGAAGTAAACTGTTGGCTCAAATGCTGGTGCTGTGGCTAATGCTTCTGTTTCATTGAATACACCCATAGGCTTTTGTGGTACGTTTGTAGTGATTGTGGCTACTTTAACACCATCAACCCATAGCTCAGCCTTTGTTTTATCCCATACTACTCTGAATGTCCTCTCTTTAGTCCAATCTTGACCTGCTAGTGCTACCCTTGTAACTAATCCAGCCCACGAAGTAGTGAAACAATACGTCCCTTCACGATTCTCAACACCTATAATCCCCTCCTCTAAGAAACCATGATGAAGCTCGAATAAGCCCAACCAATGAACTCCATTAGCACCCGAAGCTAATAATTTAGCCTTCCATTCATAAGTACCGAATCCGAATTGATGCAGAGACCACCATGAAGCTAAGACGTTTGGTTGTTTTCTGCACCTACATATCATGTATGGTTCATCATAATATACACCTGAGTAATACATTCGCCATCCAATTATGTTCGATGCTAACCAATGCTTTACTTGATCTAGCCTTATAGCCATTATTACCTCCTCCAGAACCATCCCACTACTGCAATCACTATTGCTATTATCCCGACGATTGCTCCTACATACGCCCATATAGGAGTCGGTATCTCAGCAGTACCTACTTGAGTTTCTCCTACATAGACTGGTATCTCAGGGGGGTCTTTCTTCTCGTTCATTTAACCACCTTCTTTGAGGGGGAAGAGGATACCACTTCTCCTTTCTCAATAGGCTTAGTTAAACCCCTTTTAATAGCAAGAAAAGCAAAAAACTGAATTACTGCTTGCACTAATGCCTCGCCAAAAACAATAGGAGAAGCAATAGCGAGCTTTCCAGCTAAGTTAGTAAAGAATGTTAATCCAGATAATATGCCAGCATCTATTATAGCATCTTTCCAATCAAAAGAGCCATCAGGATTTCTATGACCTTTTATTGAGAGCATTATCTTCTTCTCACCGCAACACCAATAATGACGAACAATACAACAAGAAAGACTACAATAAGGGCTATACCTTCGGGTTTTGTAATCATTTGTAGTAGTTTACCTTCGTACGATTCTACTTCGCTCTCACTAACAAACTCTGAGGTGCTAGTTGGCTCTTCTCCAGAATAATCGACTATCAAATCTATAGGAAACCTGAACCTTACCACACTTGTGATATGGATTTTAGCTTTCAATAATAAGAAGTTTGTAGCTTTAGCCCCTTCTGCACTTGCTTCTTTAGGTATTTCGTATTGTGTAACGTCTATGTACTCATCTATATTTCTACAATCAGGTACTTGCTGATAATCAGCCACAAGTACCTCATTAAAGTAAACCATGAGCCTCCCGCCTACTGAAATGAATCCTAGAGCTTTAGCCTCACAATGTGCTTTAATGTGTAATTTTGCCCAATTGACCTTAGCGTATGGTGGGAGCTCGACTCTTGTAGTCCACATTTTTGATCTTTCTGGTTCACCAGTATCAGCGCCTATCATCTCCCCCTCTTTAATGATAGTAAATATCTTTTCAACCACGATCTTATCGCCTCGTTATAATCAATACAAGTATCAAGATGACGAAAATGATCATACCTATGACGAGTAAGCCCGTACCTGCTCCTGCTGGTAATCCTAAAGCAGAACCTATTGCCTCTCCTACCTGTGTTATTAGCTTCCAGAATTGTTCTATAGGGGTAAGGATAAGGGTTAGGACATAAGCTATGAAAATTCCTAACAGACACCATATTAATATATCACAGAGAGTTGCCCAAGTTATTGGACTTGCTTTAAGAATCTTCAAATGCCATGTTATCTCAACTTCATAAACCCATTTCACAAGAACCCCCACAGTAATCGGGTAGTAGTTTGTAACTTCACATCTAACGTAATAAGGCTCATGCCCCTCTTCTTTTATCTTATCCGCTAATCCAATAGCAGATTTACTCTCGAATTCAAAGGGGCTTATCTTTGTATCTGATTGGTAACTACGTTTAGTAAAATACTTCATAATCTCTCCGACTTTTGCCTCATAATCTCCTTTTTTCTCTTCAAGTGTTATGTATGTTACTGGCGTACCCCACTCATAGACCATTTTATCTCCTCCTTATTGCCCAATCACTTCCTCTGCAAATAGATTAGAGTGCTCCAAAAGATGCTCAAGCTCCCATATCTGCCTGAATTTTGCTGATCGGTAAGGATCAATAATGACAGTATCGCCACATCTTTTGCACACCAATTTTATCTTGGGCATCTACTTCATCTCCTCCTCATAACTGCTATTATGCCCACGATCAGTCCTATAGAAGTAAGCACAATGCTTATCCAAGCATATAATGGAACGCCAAAGTACTCTGTTTTTAGTGTAACTTCATCCATCACTTTATCACCTTCGCTATTATCGTTCCTCCTCTCTTCTCCACATTAACGTGATTGAAGAACAGTTTGAGCAATCTTGTTAAACTCCATGTGTGAAAAGACTGGAAGTGTGTAGGATCGTTCTCTGCACATGGATCATCGCCATGAACAGATTGTATGAATAATCTACCATTAGGTTTAAGGACTCTATGAACCTCTCTCAATGCACAATAAGGATCATACAAATGCTCAAGAGTTTCTATCATACAGATAAAATCAAAATACTCATCATCAAAAGGTATCTTTACGCAAGCATCAGCGATTACAAAGTTCTTAGGCTTTTTATCATACTCAATAATATCCAATCCATAATACCTATCTTGCCCAATAAGACATTCCAATAATCCTACATTACAACCAATATCCAAGCATAAGCCACCGTTGTAGAAGCTCATAAAATCGTCTCTGTAGATCAGTAAACAGCCCCAGCCACTATGCTTATGCTCTAATAGGAGAAGATTCTTGTAATGCTCAAGATTCACTTTTCTATCACCGATTCCTTTTCTCTTATCATTGCTTGATAACACTCAAAATGCATCGGATTTCCTTTATACATGATCAGCTTATTGTCTATCTCTTCTCCACATACATCACAGATTTGCTTATTCTTGCTTTTCTTCATATCATCAACTCTTTCTTTATCTCAGCAATTCTTTTCTTTCTCTCTGCTTCTTGCATAGCCTTACTGCCCTTGTATCTTATCGAAACTACTCTCTTTATTACCGTCTCACGAAAGTAATTTTTGCATCTATTGCAATAGTATAGAATGATCGGGTGTGCATTAGTGCCATAATTGATCTCTGTTAATTCATGCCTCTCTCCCTTAATCTTATGAGAGAATAAGATTCCTTCAAACTTATCAATATCCTCAAACTTTTCAACTTTGTCAATCAATGTGTCTCCCATATCGATCTACACTCCTTCAGAAATTGATCAATAACACTATACCATGTTCTTGACGAGAACTCCTTTTGCTCTCTTCTTGCCTTCTTCTTACAATATTCCATATTGCCCATGACAAATTCTAGTAATTCAACACAATGATCTACATCTGGATTGACACCATAGCCTATATGACCCCATAGTGTTGTAGGGAATAGCTTTGAGCATGATTTAGGACTTATGAGATAAGAATTATGAATATTAGCATAATCTAAAACAGAACCCCAACCAGTAACTATGGTTGGTAAACCTCTAGCTAGAGCCTCATAAGGATTGAGCTCGAATGCTCCCCCTCTATAAGGATGAATGAGAATATCACAAGAATCATAAAGATAGACTAAATCCTCTTCACTTAACCAATCAGCGATCTTTATTACTGGAATACCAGAGAAATATTCTTCAGCATCAAAGTCCATAGGAGAAGGAAAAGTCTTGACAACTAGAACAAAATCCTTAGCCTGTAGCTTCTTTAATGACTCTCTTACTACATCACCTCCCTTTCTTGTTTGGACTGAGTGTAATGCAAAGTAGAGAATCTTAGTACGCTTATCTTCTCTTAATTTCATCAATCTTGGATTATTGGTGCTTACTTCATCCTTTGGCTTTTGGAATATTCCATTAACTCCATGAGGGATTAAGCGTATATTATTTTGAACTCCTGATCTCTTGTAAGTTTCCATAGCGAATGTGGATGGTAGAAATATTGCATCTAAGCGTTTATCATTCGCATAATCAGCATAATCTTTGCTTATTTGGGTGGTATCTGCAACCTCAAAGGCAACTATGTATCTATGGCACTTTTTGAGAAATTTTAATGCCTCTATTCGTGTAAAGAATAAGGGATGAACAATAGCAAAATCATTAAGATATTCAGGCTCATGCTCAAAACGGACTAAATACTCATGGATACCCCTTTTTCTCACTTTAAAGCCCATACTGTTTAGTGCATTGGTATGCTCACTAGCAACTTTGTTAAAAGCACCAGAAAATTTGTCATAATAATATGTGAATTCAAACTCCCCAAATTCTTCAAACTCCTCTACTGAATATTGATGCTTGTGAGGAGAAAATGGTAGTTCAACTTCTCTGCTCATAACCTTATCAGCAATAATAACGCTAGATGTTACACCACCAGTTAGAGCACCTAAGCCAAAAAATGCTAATTCTTTCAACACCATCTTTCTCACACTCTTGTTGATACTGTAACCCTTAATCTTGGTCTTATGACCCCTACTCTTTGCACTCTTTCTATTCTGAATTCAGGAGGTAATGTCCTCAACAATTCTACAACTCTAGGCTCTGCCTCTGGTGGTACTTCCCTAACTTCCTCTGGATCAGCTCTTTTCTTTCCCCAGTATTCAGCCCATTTTTCTAAGTCCTCTTTAGTAATATTGTGTTCTCTCATATATTCTTGAACACTAGGATCGTATTCTGATCTAGCCCTAAGCATGTGGGCTATAGCCTCTCTTCTAGCATAATCTTCCTTCAAACTTTCTGGTTTCATCTGTAATAATAGTCTATCAACTTCTTTTTTTGCTATTGGAATCTGTGGACTATGTGAATCACCCAGTATGCGCTTTTTATCCTCGTCGATCTGCTCTCTCCACTTCTTTAGCATTTCTTCTGAAAGACTCATAACTCAGCAAACCTCTCCATTAGTGATGCAATCTCTTTTGTAGCATTGATATGCTTGGATAGCTTGTCAGTAATCAAATGAGATGCCATACCAAGCAAATAAGCAACCTTAGCCTTATCATCAGGTATAACTGAGCTTAAGACTGAAAGATGTAGATTATGAAGAGTCTTTCTATGCTTGCCAATATACAAATCTAAATCTGGGAGATCAGCCCCTAGCTCAGCCCAATTCTCATAATCATCAAGCCCTAAGGCTAGTGCTAATTCCTTAGCAACCTTTCTATGATCTTTTCTATTCATAACTCATTAGCGGGGTATAGGAGGATGAAAAGGGCATAAACGACTCCTATACTGAGCTTGTGTATGATTCCAACCCTTTTTCATCACTCATTCTACCCTATCGCTGAGTCGGTGCTTTGGTGGATTTTTCTATCCCCCTACCACTCAGGCGCACCAGAGCCAAAGCCATGAGGGGTCATGACAAGCTATCGTTCACTTTACTTTGGAGAGCCTACTGCCTTGCTTACTGCACTAACTACTGTGTCTATTCCTGCTTCTACGTTCTCGAAAATAGCACCGAAAGCAATCATTCTAGACCATTTTCCTCTTAACAACAATAATGCAATAAGAGAGCCTGTAAAACTGATTCCTCTAGCTATGAATGGGCTCCAATCTTTAAGAGTTGGAGATTTTATAGCATCACCTAACGCTTTCATACCGTAATCTAAGCCGAATACTATGCCATGCTTGTTGATCCTATGACCTACAGTTACGCCAGTCAATAGCTCTGCATCTCTTATAAGCATTGGAGTTGGTGCGATCTCTGGAGAGCCTTCTCCTGCTATTGCGTGTAATCTCTTACCAGCTAGAGTTGACATTACACATACCACCCCTCATGTCCGCCTGCTGATGGCTTTGCTGGCGATGTAGCTATTGGTATGACAAAGGCAGTTGCATATCTTTCACATTCTCCTCTTATGGTCATCATAAAGTCTGCTAAGCCTTCTCTGAATCTTCTAAAGAATTCTTTTACTGCTATGGCTTTCTGCTCTGATGTTAGATTAGGATTTGTCTTTATGCCAGATATGTATGGTTGAATAAGCTCTTGGAATAACTCCATTCTTATTATACCACGAGTACCGTATTCGCGCATATAGCGCTCATGTCCTTTAACTCCTTCTACTGTCTCCTTTGCTGATAGCATCTGTCTTTGAATGGGAGGTGAACGATAACTACCGAATGTTCTTTTTCTTCTTGGCATAAGTAGATAGGAGAAGAGAGCTTTTTTTAAACGAATTGCAAAAAGTGATGCTAATCTGCGCATGTGCGCAGATTGATGGAAAGCCTTTCACAGATTACTAATCTGCACATAAAATGCTCAAAAACCTTACCTCAGACCCTACATCCATGCTCATCTTCACCTTATTTAAAGACTATTTGCAGATCAGCTTAGAACATTTTATTAGTAGCAAATTCCTTAAGTTCACAGGGAAGGGCCTTATTGGTTAGATCATTAAATTATTTCTTAGATGGAGTTGTAGCCACAGCCTATAAAGAACTAAAGATATCCCTAAGGTATTCAACATGGGTTTTGACGATGTTTGCAGCCCCTTATGTATTATCAATTCTAATGCAAAATATTGGGGGCTTCGCTGGAGGCTCCCAGGCTTACGTTCGCTTTTCGGCTTATACGGGAACAGAGAATGCATTCGTGTATCTGGTCTTAGGAAGCCTTCTTTGGATGATGGCTGCTGTAGTTATGTGGGACATAGGCCTCTTGCTGAACAATGAAAGATGGAGAGGAACCTTAGAACAAAACGCCATGGCTCCCGTGCCTTTCGTTTCCTTAGCAATAGGCTTCACTATAGCAGACATTTTGTTCACATCACCAGTATTCATAATCGGAGTTGCTTCAGCCCTTTTGATGGGAGGGGCTTTTCATCCAATTTCTTTCTTACAGATTTCCTTACTTTTTATAATAGGAATCCTTCCACTTTATGGCATGGGTTTACTATTTGGAGCCATATCCTTCAAAAGCAGAAGGAGTTATTCAGTAGTGAATACGCTCAATACCACCTTAGCCATAGTCTCTGGATCTCTTTATCCTATAACTATATTGCCATTATGGTTGCAATCTGTCTCGAACTTGATCCCGTTAACTCATGCAACAATCCTTATTAGGACCTTTTCTCTTTTACCTCAGTTCTTTCTAGGCGAATCATGGCGTCTCTTAGTACTAGCATTCATGATGATTATCTATCCTTTAATAGGAATTTTTGCATTAAATATGGCTGATAAGCAAGCCCGAAGGAAGGGAGAATTTGCTAAGTATTAAATCGTTAATGAACTTGAGTTCAGATTTGATGGCCGCGGCTTGGAAGAATTGGAAGATAAGAATCAGATATCCTGAATGGCTAATATCAGAGCTCATAGACTCAACACTTTATCTTATCATGTTTTCAGTCGGAGCATTGATATTTTTACCAAGTTTTTCAAGCATCCAAGGATCTTTAGTAGTGAATTCTCTGGTTTGGGGGTTTGTGTTCATGGTGAATTTCGGCTACGCTATCTGGAGCCTAGGTTTCTCGTTGCAAGCAGAGAATAGGGCTGGCACTCTTGAACACGTATTTCTGACGCCTGCATCAAGGCTTGCTTTCATAGTTGGGAGTGGATTTCAAAGTTTTGCAACTGGAGCTCTTTTGATAGTTATATTGTTACCTGTGATAAATTTGCTCCTAGGTATACCTATAATCATCCAAGATGCAGTTCTATTGATGGTCTCTTACACAGTAATGATAGTTATGATGCTTGGGTTCGGCATAATCTTCGCTTCCCTAATTTGGTTTTTAAGAACTCCCGAAGGAATAGGGAGTTTGACTTATTTTCTCGTGATGATTTTTGCAAGCGTGTTTGTGCCTGCCACTACTCTTCAAGAACCTCTAAGGATCCTAGTGTCACTCTTCCCATTAACGTATCCTATAGATATGATAAGGTACTCTGCCATAGGTACGCCTACTCTATTTGAACCAATGCTAGAGCTTTTCTTCACAAGTGTATTATCTATAGTTACGCTTTTCTTTGGTCTTTTGACATTTCGAATCATTGAGAGGGGATTGAAGCGTGGGGGTACTTTGGTAGCCTTCTAGTTTGGCATAGGTTAGACTTTAGTCCCATTGAACAAGTTTTTGCCTTGAAATTAACGTTTTTATAAACGATCTTTTTCAATCTTTGATATGAACGTAGCGCCATTTGTTGAGTCTCCACAAGATGTAGTAAAGAAGATGTTGCAACTAGTTCAGCCAAAGCCTGACGAGATTCTTTATGATATGGGTTCAGGAGATGGTAGGATAATCATCATGGCGGCAAAGGATTTTGGCTTGCGTTGCGTAGGAATAGAGATTCGAGAAGATTTGGTCAGAAGAGCTATGGCGGAGATAAAAAGGTTCAATTTGGATAGCAGAATTAAGGTGATGAACGATGATTTCTTTAATGTGGACGTATCTAATGCCGATATAATTACGCTATATCTTACAACTTCGGCAAATGAAAAGTTAAGACCGAAACTTGAGAAGGAACTCAGGAGCGGTGTTCGTGTTGTATCTCATGATTATGAAATAAGGGGCTGGAGGCCAACAAAGATCTCTAGGGACGATCCACCAGGACATACAATATATCTCTACGTCTTCGATCCTGCAACAACTCCCACGAAAAATGAGGTTAAGATCCCTTTCTTCCGATAGACGTTTTCCTCATTTTCATTTTGTAAAATTTTTCAATCTTTCCAACAAGAGTCTCTATCTCTTTCTCAGTATTGTAGAGATAAGTTGAGGCTCGAACAACGCCATTTTTTGATTTTAATAGGTTCTTTACAAGTGGTTGTGCACACATGAAACCACTTCTGACAGCTATATTTGAGGAAATATCCAAGAAAAGTGCCACATCATTAGGATCAAGATTCCCGATGTTGAAAGATAACAGATTATTTCTCTTTTCTTGACTAGGGCCATAAATCTTTACGCCTTTTATGGTACTTAGCATCTTGTATAATAATCCTATCAACCTCTCGTCATTCCTAGCAATCTTCTCTAACCCGATTTTCATTAAATAGCGGGCAGCCTCTCCTAGCCCTATGGCTTCGGCTATGGGCAAAGTGCCAGATTCGAAACTTGCTGGGAACTTGGCTAGAGTATATCCATGTAAACTTACTCTGTCAACACTTTCTCCGCCTACGAAAATAGGCTCCAATTCGTTCAGAACATCAGGATTGACGTAAAAACCTCCAATCCCTGTAGGTCCACACATCTTGTGACCACTAAACGAAAGAAAGTCAACACCTAGCTTTTTGACACTTAAAGGTATGTGTGGCACTGATTGGGCTCCATCCAAAGCTACTATTGAACCGTGCTCATGGGCAATATCGACTATGTCTCTTACTGGTGCAATGGAGCCTAATACGTTGCTTATATGAGCTATCGCTATAACTCTTGTATCATCGTCCACTTGCTTTTCAAAATCTTCAGTATTGATGAGAAAATCCTTTGTAGGGTTGACAATTCTCAATTCTAAACCCTTCTCTCTACTTATCTTTAGCCAAGGTAAGAAGTTGCTATGATGTTCTATGGCTGTAGTCACTATGTTCTGTCCTTTTTTGAACTTTAGGCTGCTTGCTACAAAATTTAATCCTTCGCTAGTATTTCTCACAAAAGCTACTTCATCTTCTCTTGCATCTATGAGCTTAGCTACGCTTTTCCTCGCCTCCTCTAATTCACTTGTAGCTCTATCAGCTATTCTGTAAACGCCTCTACCGGTATTGGCTCTATATTCTCGATAGTATTCTAACATCTTCTTTAAGACTTGCTCAGGAGTCAAAGAACTGGCAGCACTATCTAGGTATACGAGTCCAGATTTGAGAATGGGAAAATCCTCTCTGTATTCATTCAACTCTAAAATAAATCCTACAAACGAATAATTAAAGGTTAAGCGTTTTTGTTACATGATTATTGACAAGGAATGTTAAAAAACAAAGCTAAATAAAAAACTGCAGGTCGTTTGGTATGCAAAAAGAGAAGTTCGATGCTATAGTGGTTGGGGCGGGTCCTGCTGGAACTACCTCCGCATTGATAATGGCAAAGGCAGGGCTTAGCGTCGCTTTACTAGAAAGAGGGGATTATCCAGGAGCGAAGAATATGTATGGTGGAGCTATATACAGATGGCCTTTAGAGTTAATAATACCTGACTTTGCAGAAAAAGCTCCTATTGAGAGAAGAATAGTTGATCATAGGTTTATGATCTTATCGAAGAGCTCAGGATTTAATTTCAGCTTTAAGAACCTAGGCTTTGCTCAACCTCCTTACAACGCCTTTACAACTCTTAGGGCTATGTTTGACCTTTGGTACGCTAAATTGGCAGAAGAGGCAGGAGCCTTGCTTGCAACCTCAGTAAGTGTTACTGATCTTATCTGGGATGGCAAGAAGGTTGTAGGTGTGAAGGCTGGAAAAGGCTCTGAAAACGAACTTTATGGTAATATAGTGATAGCTGCTGATGGGGCAAACTCCAAATTAGCTACACAAGCAGGTTTGCGTCATCCATTAAGACCTGAAGAAGTCGCTCTGGGAGTAAAAGAAATTCTTGAACTTGATCGTAGAATTATCGAATCTAGGTTCAATTTAAGAGAAGATGAAGGTGTAGCCATCCAAGTGCTTGGAGTAACCCATGGAATGATGGGTGGCGGTTTTATTTACACCAATAAGAACAGTCTGAGCATAGGCTCAGTAGTGCTATTGGAACATTTAATTAAATCAAAGATAAGGCCCTACGATCTATTGGACGAATTCAAGAGTCACCCGCTCATAGAGCCTTTGATAGAGGGAGGAGAGCCAAGGGAGTATAGCGCCCATTTAGTTCCTGAGTCAGGGTATTACGGCATTCCAAAGCTATACACTGATGGATTGATGGTAGTTGGCGATGCTGCATCTCTAACCAGTAGCATATACCAAGAAGGAGTGAATATGGCCATAGAATCAGGCATTTATGCTGCTAAAGCAGCGATAAAAGCAAAAGAGTTAGGGGATTATTCGTCCAAGACTCTATCATATTATGAAAATCTTCTCAGATCGAGTTATGTAATGAAAGAATTGTATCAATTAAGAGACTTACCAAAAATTTTCAGAGATAATCCTCGCCTTTTTAGTATTTACCCTGATCTGATAAATTATGCAATGAAAGAATTGCTTAGCATGGATGGAGAATTAAGGAGAGTTAAAAGCAAAAAGATCATCAAAATGATAAGACAGAGAGTTGGCTTTTCTAAACTTTTGCTTGATTTAATAAAGGCTAGGAAAATCATCTAATATTATAGAAAAAATTTTTTCATATTGGAAATTGCTCATGAAGTGAAGGTCAAAATTTTGATGATTCGTATATGGAAATTCTAAATAGATGCTTTTTACGAAAGAGAAACAATAGCAGTAGCTAAAGAAGACGATAAGAAGAGCGGTGATTGATTAATTTCTCCTATTCTAAGTTTTGTCTGTTTTCTTCTTAAAGCTCTTGTCCTGAATAAAGATCTTTCGTTGTAACGCTCAACTTCACTTCTTTAACTTCTTTCTTTAACCTATCTATCAAAAGAGGCAGAATCTTGAATAAATCTCCTACAATGCCATAAGTAGCTATCTGGAAGATAGGTGCTTTAGGGTCTTTGTCAATTGCTATTATTATCTCAGAGTTTTTCATACCAACTGTATGGTATGTAGCTCCTGATATGCCTATAGCAATGTATAGCTTTGGAGAAACCGTTTTACCGCTCTGCCCTACTTGCTGACTAGAAGGAAGCCATCCCCTATCCACTGCTGGACGAGTACAGGCTACAGACGCTCCTAACAAATCTGCCAATTTTTGGATTAACTTGAGGTTTTCCTTTGAGCATAGACCTTTACCCGCAGCGACTATTACATCAGCATCTTCAATACTCCCATAAGGGTTCTTATTTGCCTCTACTCTCCCAAGAATCTTAGTGCGTATATCTTCAGGATTAATCTTAATCTCTTCGCGAACAATTTTCGCCCTTCTATCCCAATTAGGTTCTAATTTTTTGAATACGTTAGGCTTGGCTGTAGCCATCTGAGGTCTAGTTTTGCAGATTATCTTCGCCATGAGCTTACCAAAAGGCTTTACATTAATGAGATGACCATCGCTATTTATATCAAAATCTACACAATCAGAAGTTATGCCGGTATTAAGACGGGCTGCAAGCCTAGGAGCAAGTTCTCGCCCTTTCAAAGTCCCTCCTATGAACAATACAGATGGTTTATGCTTGATAGAAAGCTCAGCCAGAACTTTTGTGTAGGCATCCACTGTAAACTGCTTTAATAATTCATGCTCAACAAGAATTACTTTATCAGCCCCATAGACTTCTAAATCTTTTATTAATTCATTGACATTGTATCCTAACAAGACTGCAACAAGTTCCTCGCCAAGCTTATCAGCAATCTTCCTACCTGCGCCTAATAGTTCAAGACCAACATTCTTTAGCCTACCATCGATTTGCTCTGTGAATACCCATACACCTTTGTAATTTGGATTTTCTTCAGATTTTTCTAGCATATTGACTAACTCCTTGAACTGATTAGCTTATTGTTCAAAAGAACTTGGACTATTTTCTCCACTACTTCTTTTGGATCGCCTTGGAATATCATTTCGGGTTTGCGAGAAGGTGGTTCAAAGACTTCATCTACAAAAGTAGGAGAACCTCTCAATCCATAATTGCTTAAACTCCCGCCCAAATCTTCTGCAGTTACCACTTTGACCTCTTTTCTTTTTGAAGATATTATTCCTTTGAGGGTTGGAAGGCGTGGCTCATTTAAGCCTATAGCTGTAGTCATTAAAGCTGGCAAAGGCGCTTCTACGATTTCAATACCTTCATCGGCTTCCTTATGAGCAATAATTCTTCTTTTCTCTATATCAAGATCAACCTTCTTCACATAGCAGATTTGAGGTATGTTCAATAACTCTGCTAGATGAGGACCTATATGCCCTGTCTCAGAATCTGTTGAAATCTTTCCACAAATAATCAAATCATATTCCATCTTTTTTATCTGCATATACAAAGCATAAGCTGTGGCTATTGTGTCTGCACCAGCAAGGGCTTTATCACTGATTATAATTCCTCTATCAGCTCCCATGGCTAAACATCTTAAAATAGCCCCTCTCGCTTGCATTGGACCCATAGTTATGACTGTTACTTCTCCACCATATTTCTCACGAAGTCTTATGCCCTCTTCAACCCCAATCTCGTCCCAAGGGTTCAGCATGCTTGGCATACTTTCACGTATAAGGGTATGATTGATAGGGTCTATCTTAATATCTTGAACAGCAGGGACTTGCTTTATGCAGACTATGATCTTTAGACCAGCTTTAGACACCATATTTCACTCCATGATTGCCCTCTAACCTCAATAACTTAGCAATGGTTTATAAAAGTTTGACTATCTTGATGACTATTGTACACAAAAAGGCAACTGTTTACAATTTTGAGCAAACATAGCTTATTCATCCATAGCGATAAATTATACCATGACCTAAAGGTGGATAAGTGAGGCGAATCTTTTTGTAAGGGCATACTATCTCACAAGTCCCGCACTCGACACAGCCTTCAAATGATATTATCAAATCATCGTTTTCCCAACTATAGGTATTAGTAGGGCAGCAGTATATGCAAGGCTTGTCAATACATGTGATGCACTTTTCCTTATCAACTATTATGTGGCTTTCCTTATAGACCTTATAGGTATTAAGCGATAGTTTCTCATCAATGCTCATAGTTACCATATTTTTGAATTTACAAAGATAAAAAGATATAGCAAAAATTGTATTAATCCTTCTTCAATTCTTTATGAAAACAGGTTTCATTTCCAGTGTGGCAGGCTGGACCTTTCTGATCGACTAACAATAGTATAGCATCATTGTCACAATCTATCATTATGTCTATTACTCTTTGAGTATTTCCTGAAGTTTCTCCCTTCATCCATAATTTATTCCTCGATCTGCTCCAATAATGAGCATAGCCCGTTTCTAAAGTCTTAATCAAGGATTCTTCATTCATATAGGCCAGCATTAGAATCTTCTTAGTCTTATGATCTTGAGCCACTGCTGGTATAAGACCTGTTGCTTTATCGAACTTTAATTGTTTTATCTCAATCTTATTCATGGTCTTATATCGATTCCTCTCTCTATAAGAAATCTCTTGATGACAGGTATAGGGAATTTATCGTAATGAAAGACAGAGGCTGCCAACGCTGCATCTGCCTTGCCTATGGTAAAAGCTTCTAAGAAATGCTCAGGCTTGCCAGCGCCTCCACTGGCTATAACTGGTATATTCACCCTTTCAGATATGGCTCTGGTAAGTTCTAGATCATAACCTATCTCAGTTCCATCTCTATCCATGGATGTGAGCAGGATTTCACCAGCACCTAAATTAGCAACTTTTTCAGCCCACTCAATTGCATCTATATTGGTTGGTTTTCTCCCACCATAAGTGTATACTTCAAACCAGCATTCTCCTTCCGATGTTCTTGTTATAAAATGGCCTTCTCTATCGTATCGGCGCTTTGCATCAATGGCTACTACTACACATTGAGTACCGAAGACCTTTGCAAGCCTTGAGACTAATTCAGGCTTTTCAACAGCAGCAGTATTTATCGAGACTTTATCTGCTCCGCTACATAATACCAACCTTGCATCTTCTTGGCTTCTTATTCCTCCTCCAACAGTAAAAGGTATGTTGAGATTGGCTGCAACATCACTAACCACTTTTTCCAATATCTTTCTTTTCTCCGGGGATGCAGTTATATCTAAAAATACTAATTCATCAGCCCTTGCTTCACAGTATCTTTGAGCAAGTTCGACAGGGTCGCCAGCATCCCTCAAGTTTATGAAGTTGATGCCTTTTACTACCCTCCCATGGTCTACGTCCAAGCATGGTACTATCCTTTTGGACAATGGCATTATCATCTCTCCTTATCTATGTTTATAGCATCTTTTAAGGTGAACTTATTCTCATATAACGCTTTCCCTATCACAACACCATAAACTCCCATATCCTTTAGCATGGATAGATGCTCGAGTTTGCTAATACCTCCAGCAGCCATTACTTTCGCCTCTTTTATCTTACACATCTCTCTCAATATCTTAAAATCAGGACTGGTCAAAGTTCCATCTCTCTTTATAGATGTGATCAAGAAGATCCTTACTCCGAGATCGAGGAAATTCATAATTGCATCACGAATATCAAAATTCGAGGATACTTTCCAACCTCTTAACATGACTTCTCTCCCATAATGGTCAAGAGATACTACTATTCTCTCATTGCCATATTCTTCTAAAAGCTTTGTTAATGCCTTTCTATTCTCAAAAGCCATGGTTCCAACTATTATCCTTTTTACGCCTATGCTGAACAACTTTTGGGCTATGTCTAAGCTTCTTATACCGCCACCAACTTGAAAATTCACATTAAGACTCTTTACCATCTCTTCCACTATTGACATATTGTCACTAGAACCTAACGCTGCATCCAAATCTACAATATGAATCATCTTCGCTCCATTTTCTATCCAGATCTTAGCCACGCCCAAAGGATCGCCTAGGGATGAATAGGATTTTGATAGTCTTGGATTTCCTCTTACTAACCTCACAACTTGCCCATCTTTTAAATCGATGGCTGGTATTACTTCCAATTCAGATTACCTTTTAACCAGCTTCACAAAATTCTCTAAAATAATCTGACCTGCTTCGCCAGACTTTTCAGGATGGAATTGTGTGCCATAAAGGTTCTCATTAGCGACCATGGATGGAAAGTTTAATCCATAATTCGTTTCAGTAACTATTACATCTTTTCTTGAAGGTAAAGTATGATATGAGTGCACAAAATAGACATAAGAGTCATCGGCTAAGCCTTCTATGATCTCATTATTCTTAATTATTCTTAGATTGTTCCAGCCCATGTGAGGGATTTTAACTTGCTTCGGCAACTTTACTACTCTGCCTGGCATCAAATCCAAGCCTTCTCCCTTTCCTTCTTCACTCTTTTTGAAGAAGATCTGCATGCCTAAGCATATGCCCAATATAGGTACGCCTGAATCAGCTATACTCAAAATCTTTTTCTTGAATGATCCTATATTCTCCATCGCTTCTGTAAAGCTTCCAACGCCTGGCAAGATCAAGCCATCTATATCATTTTGTAAATCATTTATCGTTGCTATTGTGGGGTTGGCTCCCATCCTTTGTAACGCACATTTTAAGCTGTAAAGGTTTCCTACACCATAGTCCAAGATCTTGATATTCATTCATATGGCACCTTTCGCACTTGGAATGCCTTTTCTCCTTGAGTCTATGGATACTGCCTGCCTGAGAGATAAAGCCAAAGCCTTGAAGGCTGCCTCTATCTTATGATGATCATTTAATCCATATTGAACTTGCAAATGCAGGTTTGCTTCTAAAGATGAAGATAAAGATTTCAAAAAATGGTATATATCCTCAGTTTTCATATCCTCCACTGCCTTGCCTTCTAACTTCAGATCGATCACACTGTAAGGTCTTTTCACAAGGTCTATAGCGGCTATTGCAAGAGAGCAATCCATAGGTACTATACTCGATCCGAAGCGGTTAATCCCTTCACGATTCCCTAAAGCATTCTTTAAAGCTTCTCCCAATCCTATGGCTATATCCTCTATTAAGTGATGCCTCAAATCTCCTTTTGCAATGATGTTGATATCGATCAAGCTATGGGTGGATAGTGTTTTTATCATATGGTTCAGAAATTTTAATCCAGTCTTTACGCTACTTTTACCTTCCCCATTCAAGTTTACCTTTATATTGACTTCTGTCTCGCTTGTCTTTCTCTCAAATTGAGCCTTACGCAAACCCTCTTCCCTCCTTTATGTATTTTAGAATGAATGGTAATTCTCTTACTGATGGTATGACCAAATCCGCTCCTCTCTGAGTGAAATCTGTCTTTTGTTCATCCTTCATGATGGAGTGAGCATAAACTCCTCCAAATAAATAGCATGCTTCAATTTTATTGGCAAACTCTACCATCATAAGGTCCTCCATAGAATCGCCAAGATACAAAACGAAATTAAAGGGCATAAGACCTTTTGCACAATTTATTAAAGAGTAAGGATTTGGCTTGCTCAAATCAATGATCTCTCCTTTCTGCCTTGCCCTTCTCTCCGCTTCATCTATATCCTCAAGGAATACTTTGGCCTCTGGCCTAAATTCGTCTAGTAATTCCTTCATAGTGTACTTTGTGGCAGCAAAAGGCCTTCCTGATGCTATTCCAAAGTTTGATCTGCCAATCAAAAATGAAATCTCTTTTAGAATTTCTCTATCGATCATGATATTTTCGTTCTCTATCAATCCCTTGCCTTTATGAAATTTACAATCTACACCATATATTTCTTTAAAGAGATTGCATCCTAAGAATTTCTCCTCAAAGATAGTTGTTATAAGGCTCTCTCCAACATTTCCATATCGAGAGAGAATATCCTTACCATAGCGTAAAATTTCAAGATCATCTCTTAATGCTAAAGAATTTGAGAAAATATCTCTCTCAAAGAATTTGAGGCCAGATGAACTTACTCTTTCTGCTAAATCAATCAATCTCTTTAAAGATTCTTCTGAGATTTCAAAATCAATGTTCTTGATCTTCTCTTTCAGACAATTTTCGATTATAGTTAATCTGTCTAAAGGTCCATCAGCGAATTTGAAAAGCTCTGAATCAATGGTTCTTTTCAATCCTTCTTTTGCCTCCTTTGGCATAACAGTAAGAGCGAGCAAAGATATAGTGTAGGATACTGCCCAGTCGTTGTTGAATCTTCCACCTTTCTTCAGTTGGTAGATCAAATTGTCCAATAACTTTTCTTCAATTCTTGATCCTGTTAGCCTGTTGAATATGTAGTTGACAGTTTCTTTTACAGCCATCAAATAAGATTTCTTTGCATCTATTAGCACTCCATCACAGTCAAAGATTACTGCGTCAACCTTCGCCAGCTTTTCGATACTATCCTTTTTTACGAGAGCATCATCATCCTTTAATTGAATAATGGTATAATTTTCTTTCCACATGCGCTATTCACTTATCGATGTAAGAGCCTCTATGAAACGATCGTTCATGTATGGTAAGCCTACAGTTACTCTCAAGCAACCCTCTAGGTTCAATACTTTGCCTATCTTTCTTACCAATACGCCTTTATCAAAAAGATCATTGAAGACTTTCTCATAAGGCTTCATCACTTGAAATAGAATGAAGTTGGCATCAGATTTGAAAGCCCTTACGCCTTTTATACTGTTAAGCCTTCCCATCAATTTTTCTCTTTCTTCCTTCAATCCATCTATGCTCTTCTTGAATCTATCAACCATCTCAAGGACCTTTAAAGCCAGTCTTAAACCAATGCAATTTAAAGAGTAAGGTAATTGGGCATACTCGAAGATGGCAGTCGAGATTTCACTATTAGATAGAGCATATCCTATCCTTACACCAGCAAGACCAAAAGCCTTTGAGAAGGTCCTAGTTACAATTAGGTTCTTATACTTCTTCACTAACTTTGTCAATGAATTCTTTGCAAATTCAACATAAGCCTCATCCACTAAAACTAGACCAGGAAAGCTTTCTATGATAGCTCTCACATCTTCCAATTCGAATTGATTGCCAGTTGGATTATTTGGGGAGCAGATAAAGCATATGCCTTTATTACCTTTCGATGATTCTAAAATGCCCTCAACATTTAGAGAGAAATCCTCTCTCAATGGTATTTCAAAGTACTTTGCTCCTAGATGATTTACAGACCATTTATACATAGAATAAGTAGGCTTGATCGAGACGGCAACGCTATCTTTTCCTAAGAAAGTTCTGATGATAAGGTCTATGATTTGATCACTTCCATTGCCCAATATTACATAATCAGAAGGCAGACCAACATACTTTCCTATAGCCTCCTTTAGTTCTACTTCTCCTTCCTTTGAATAAAGCCTTAAATCGATCTCGTTAATTACATCATTTAGAAGAGAGCAAAGGAAATCTTTGGACAAGAAAAGGTTCTCGTTTTGATTTAATTTGATTACCTTCTCAGCCTCAATTCCAGCTTCTAAAGTTACATCTAAAGCTGACTCTGGCTTCACATATCTATTAAAGGACTTGATCTCTCTTAATTTGCTTTGAAGCCATTCTTCTGAATTCTTGTCCATATTATCACTTTAAATAAGATTTTGAAGAGATGTCTTTGACTCTCTCCTCCACAGCTATGGCATGATTTATCAAACCTTCTTTACGGGCTAAGGTGCTTATAGGCTTCATCATTTTAAGCAAACCTTCCTTTGAGCATTTCACCATGCTGACCCTCTTCACAAAGTCCATTACAGAAAGGTTAGAGTAGACTTTGGCATAGCCTCCTGTAGGCAATATGTGATTAGTACCGATACAATAATCTCCAGCAGGTACAGGACTGTAAGGACCTAAGAAGACCATCCCAGATGATCTTATCTGCTTAGCAATTTTATCGGATTGCTTTGTTACTATCTCTAAATGTTCAGGAGCAAAATCATTCACAAACTCTATTGCTTCATCCATTTCATCACAAATTACAATAAAGCCATTTTGAGTAAGAGCCTTTTTAATTATCTCAGTCCTTTCTAGATTTACCATAATCTTCTCTAACTCTGATATCACTTTACTTGCTAATTCTTTTGATGTAGTGACCAATCCGCAAATGCTATCTGGGGAGTGCTCAGCTTGTGAAATCATATCAAGGGCAATGAAGTATGGATTTGCTGAATCATCGGCAATTATCAGTATTTCGCTAGGACCTGCCGGCATATCTATAGCTACATCCTTAGATGCTAATATCTTGGCAGTAGTCACATATCTATTTCCAGGTCCTACTATCTTTTTAACAGACTTTACACTCTCAGTACCATAGGCTAAAGCTGCTATGGCATGAGCCCCTCCTATTTTGTATATTTCATCTACGCCACAAATATCTGCAGCCACAAGAAGAATTGGATTGAGATTACCATCCCTCATAGGTGGTGAACAAACAGCTATACGTGGCACTTTTGCAACCTTTGCTGGAACTACTGCCATGAGAAGGCTACTCGGATAAGGCGAATAACCTCCCGGAACATAGCAACCTACACTCTCAATAGGCAATGTTAGATTGATTACCTGAACATTCTTTTCTTCATCATGCCATTTGAATTTCAACTTTTTGAGGATAGTGTTTTGAAAACCTTCAATTCTTCTTTTTGCGAACTTTAAGGCAGAGATTTCATCTTCATTGATACTCTCATAGGCTTCATCAATTTCTTCTCTCTCGACTATGAATTTATCGGCATCAACCTTCACTCCATCATATTTTTTGATAAAATTGGCTAAGGCTTTATCGCCATTCTTCCTGACTTCATTCATTATCTCTTTGACATGGTTCTCTAGTTCGCTAAACCATTTAAGTGAATAATAAGATCTTTCTTCAAGAAGTTGACGGGGCACATCTGAAGCTTTCCACGATCTTATTATAGCTAATCACCTTTCTTCTTGTCAAAAATCTCATCAAGAGATAGAACTTGTCTTGGTTCATAGACTACGAGACCTTGGGCTAACTTCCTTAACTTCGGCAAAAGCTCGATGAAGATCTTCCTCTCTATGACTGTATTCACAGAATACCAACCCTTCTCTGAAAGGGGAGATATCGTAGGTCTTTTTAGAGCTGGTAATTGCTTCAAAAGTTTCTGAAGATTAGCTTCACTTACATTTACGAATATGTGCAATCTTTTTCTTCCATCGACCACTCCTTTGAGCAATGTGAATATATCGTAGATCTTTTCTCTTTTCTCTGGGTCTTTCAAAGCATTCTTGTTTACAATCAAATAGGCTGTAGACTCACATATAGTTTCGATGATCTTTAGATTGTTTTGCTCAAGGGTTGTGCCAGTCTCTGTAACATCGACTATAGCATCTGCGTTTTCTGGTGGCTTTGCTTCTGTTGCTCCAAAAGATAGGAATACACTCACGCTAGGGTTATTGCCTATTCTCCACCATGGTGTTATGACCAAAGGATCAAGATCGCCATAGTGGTTTTTATATGCTGGATTAGACTTGAGGTATGAGACAGTGGTGTTAAGGTATTCTGTTGAAATTCTTAATTCTTTCTTCTCCTTCCAAAATTTCTCAATGAGCTGAGAAAGCGAATTTATCGCCCATGGCTTAGGAACTGCTAATACAAGCTTAATTGTACCGTACTCTAAATTCAGAAGAACTTCTACATCAGAATTTGTCTCTTTTATCCAATCCAATCCAGTTATTCCTATATCCTGAAGACCTTCTGCTACATAGATAGGTATCTCTTGTGGTCTTAATATTCTAGGCTCTATCCCAGAATCATTTATAGATGGGCGATATGTGCGCTCCTGCCCTGATAACTTGTATCCAGCTTTGCCAAGAATCTCAAAAGTAGCATTTTCAAGAGAGCCTTTAGGAAGGGCAAACTTCACTTTAGTCAATTCTTATCATCTCTTCAAATTTGAATTCTTGAAGGACCTTTTTATAAAGAGTCCTAATTGTAGGATTATTCCTAATAGGAGAGCGCTTCGGGGTATAGAGATAGTCTCTTGTGAACTGAATCCCCCACTTCTATCACTTAGAACCATGGGGTGTTATCTTTCTATATAAAGATATTGTAAGACGATTTTGTTTTCGGTAAATTTAATCAGAAGTCTCTAAAGCTATTGGACCATGATAGCCACAAGCTTTACACCTATATTCTTGTGGTATAAGCCATCCCCCAAAAGGCGAGGCTATCTCAAGATCACTTAAACATTTAGGACAGAGTTTTCTTCTCTTTATCGAAGTACGGCGCAATCTTATTTTCAAATTATCCTTAGAACCATCTTCTTGCAAGAATTTTCTTCACTTATTGAACTTCTATCGAAGACTCGTTAAAGCCTAACCAAACTAATTCTTCTTTGACGTTATCTCTATGATCCCCTTGCAAGAGTACGTAACCATCCTTTACAGTTCCACCGCAAGCCAGTTTCGTTTTCAGCTTTTGCACTATCTTATTCAGATCGGTTCGCTTTGGGTTAAGCCCTTCAATTATAGTAGTAGGCTTAGAAAATCTCCTCATCTCAAGACGGACGACAACTCTTGTATCGCCTTTTTCTAGCTCTTCACAAACACAAAGATCGGTAGGTAACCCGCATTTTTTACATACGCTTGTCATGCATCGGCCTCCGCACATTTACTAAACAATTTCGTAGTATGAGCTTCTATAAGAAGATAGTCTTCACATGTTGGTGTGAATTCTTGTCGCGCTTCCATAGATATTCTAATTTGATTTCTACAGCGGACTTTCAACATCTGATTAATGATGAGTGCAGAGGTTATTTAAATATTTAGGCTCAACATTTACTTAACAAGGAATTCATATTGGAAGGAGGGGAATTGAATCATGAGTTTGGATGAAGAGCGATTAAAGAGAGATATCCTTGAATGTATGAGAGCTCTTTACTTAAGGAAACTTGTGACGAGTACGAGTGGCAACATAAGCGCAAGAATTCCAGATTCAAAATTCGTTTGGATCACTCCTACAGACTCAAAAAAGACTAAACTAAAGGAAGAAGACCTTGTCAAGATAGACCTTGATGGAAAAATCGTGGAAGGAATTAACATGCCCTCTAAGGAATGGCGTCTTCATATAGGGATTCTAAAAGCAAGGAAAGATGTAAATGCAGTAGTCCATGCTCACAACCCTTTCACTGTCGGTATCACTATGATTGGCAAGAAGTTTAAGCCTATTACTGCAGAAGCATCGATGATATTAAAAGAAGTTGTAATACTGCCTTTTAAAAGACCTGGCTCTGAAGAACTGAGTGAAATCGTAAGCAAGAACATTGTCAGCAGAAACGCTCTGATACTTAGAAGGCACGGTGTTATAGGCGTAGGGTCAGATATAGATGAGGCAAGGACTATAGTTGAAGTTATCGAGGAAGATGCCATTGTTCAGACAGTTGTGAGAATCTTTTATAAGAGCATATCAAGGCAATGAATTCCCACAAACTCATAGTCTTTAGGAGCCTATCTCAAATCATAACCTTCTCTTAGGTCATTTTGTAATTTCAACCAATAGTTCCTATTTATTATGCAACCTGGATCTGGTGCAAAGATATTCTTGTAGTAATTGTATGCTCTAGCCCTACATCCCCCACAAGTGTAAAGATATTTGCAACCTTTGCAGTTAGGCTCAAGGAAATCCTTATTTCTGGTCATCCATAACAACTTTGAATTTTTCCATAAATTCACAAAATCATCTTCAAGGATATTCCCTACTTTTACGTCTTTCTCATGAGGGAAAAAGACACATGGGTATATGTCCCCATTAGGTTCTATTGCCAAGTAGAAGCGACCACACCCACAACCACCTATAAAATCGGCTAACCTCTTCAAATCGCCAGATAACTCAGGGTTATAGAAGTGTGTAGGGAAAATAGCACCATTACATTCATAGGTTTCATCATATAACCCTTCTTCTATCAGTTCAGTCAATATCTGCTGTTTCGAGCCATGCATATGCTCCATTACCTTTGCGATTTTATTCTCCACTTCTTGTGCTATTCTAGCAAACTGAGGGGCGGTTGAGAGCACCTCTACATTTTTACTTTTCATCTTTTTCCAGAGCATTTTCAGCAGTTTCTCCCTCTCCTCCGGTGAGAGATCTTCATTAATCATAGATGCACCTCTCCCTGTAGGAATAAAATTGTAGAGCATGAACCAGTTTACTCCCAATTCGTCTGCGAAATCTACAATTTCTGGGATTTCTTCATAGTTAAAGCGAGTGGCTGTTGTAGCAATTTCTACGAATAGTTTTTCAGAAACACAGTTTTTAATTCCTTGAATAGTCTTTTTAAAGGTACCAGGTACGCCTCTAAATGAGTCGTGAGTGTAAGGGTCTACGCCATCTAGGCTAATTTGGACAAATCTAAGCCCAGCGTTCTTCAACTCTTTAACTCTATCCATGGATGCCAAAGCAATCCCATTAGTAGCCATCGCTACATACATTCCCCTTGCTGAAGCATGTTTTATCAACTTTAGTATATCATGCCTAACTGTTGGTTCACCACCAGAGAAAGCTAGTATCAATACTCCAGCATCTGCAAGAATATCTATAACTCTTATTGCATCTTCAGTATTCAATTCGTTCTTATCGGGCTTCCCTGCACTCTCGTAGCAATGCATACACTTCAGATTACATGCCCTTGTTATGTTCCAGACAACTTGAAATGGTGCCCCTGGTACAAAGGGTCTCGTCACACCAAACCATGCTATGCCTTTTATGACACTTGCTAGTCCTCTGCGCCAGTAAGGGTCCTTGAAAGTTTTTTTGATTTGAGCATCGCTGGCACCGAAGGATTTGGAGGCAACTCTAAGTATTGGTGTCAAAAATTGCTTGGCAAAGACACATCTTATGCAGGCTTTTTTCCTTACTCCAACGTATAGTTCTAGAGCTATCTCTAACCTATTGCCTTTATCTTTTTCACAATAACGACATAAGCTTTGAAGTAATCTTCTCATCAGAGAATTATCGCTAATGCTCTTAAAGATTTGAATCGTACCTACTGTACTCACAATAGCCCCTAAATCTTCCAGATTGTGGAAATTTCTATATATGTTTTTTCTTATCATCAAGGCTTTACGTAGACTTTAACTGCTCTTCTCACCTTCACTAAGTCAAAATTGGATGAATTAATCTCGAAAACATCTAAATACAATGACATTGATAGGATATTTCAGAAGGTGAGAGATTTGCTATCAAACCTTCCACCTGAAGCCTATCAATCCTTGACAATAATGGGCATATTACTCATCTTAATTGGTGTTATCCTGGTGCTATTGCCTATAATTGCAAACTATCTGCCATCTTTAGAGAAGCTTCCACCTATTCTTGTCTATGTGTATAGAAGCGATAACTTTTACTTTGTGACTTCTCCTTTGTTGATCTTGATAAGCTTAATATTGTTAATCTTATATATCATGAAGTGAAAACCTTACTAATTCAGCAAATGAGTAAAGATGACTATGGGCTACAGATTTCTGAAAAAGCTGACAACGGTTGACGATGCTATAGTCCTTACCTCAAAGAAATTATCGATAAGACTAGGCATAGAATATGTTAACTTTGATGAGAGCTTAGGCAGGGTATTGGCTGAGGATATAGTATCAGATTTTGATGAGCCTTTAGTGGATAAATCTGCTTTTGAAGGCTACGCTATTAGAGGAGCAGATACTCTATCGGCTTCTCAGTATTCTCCAGTAAAATTGAAAGTAATAGGTGAGGTTAGGATAGGAGAAAGTCCAATTATGAAAGGGACTCAAGGAAAAGCTGTCAAGATAGCGACTGGGGCAGCTTTACCCGATGGCTTTGACACAGTAGTTCCAGTGGAATATGTAAAGGTTTTAGATGATGAGATTGAACTATCAAAGAGCTTCCCTATAGGTGATAACATCATAAAAAGGGGCGAGGATTTTAAGAAAGGTCAAATAATGATGAGAAAAGGCAAGATAATAGACCCTTTTGATATATCTATGCTTGCTCAACTAAGAAAACTCAAGGTTAAAGTTCTTGAAAAGCTGAGAATAGCGATAATCCCTACAGGAAACGAACTAATAGAGCCTAGCGAATTAGGAGATGTTTACAAGACTGTTAACACAAATTCTTATGCTTTATCTGCTTTCTGCAAAGAGCCATGGATGGAGCCTCATCGCCTTAAAATTGTCAAAGACGATCTTGAAAACCTCACAAAAGCAATTAAGTCATCCATTGAGAATCATCATGCTCTTATAATCACAGGAGGGACTTCAGTAGGCGAGTTGGACCTTGTCCCTGAGGCAGTTCAAAGGGCTGGAAAGGTCGATTTGATGATAAGAGGTATAGGAATTCAGCCCGGAAGGCCTACTGGAGTATCATTGGTAAATGGTAAACCTGTCTTCATGCTCTCTGGTTTTCCTGTTGCCTGTATTACAGGATTCATAGCTATTGTTAGACCTTTGCTATACAAGATGGTTAACGCTTTGGAGCCTCCTAGACCTGTTGTGAAAGCCATACTTGAGTCTAAAGTTTCTTCTGGTCTCGGTGTAGCTAAGTATGTAAGAGTAAAAGTGAGAAGGATAGGCAAAAAACTCTTCGCTGAACCAATAAGAGTTATGGGCTCTAGTGCATTATCATCTCTTACAGAAGCCAATGGTTTCCTTATAGTACCGCCAGAGTCGGAAGGCTTTGATGGCAATTCAGAGGTAGAAGTGTTTCTTTATAATCCAATACAAGAGTAAAGATAGAAATGAGGGTAGTCTTTAAAAAATTAGTTACAGTTGAAGAAGCTCTTAAAGCTTTGAATAAGCATGTAAAGCCTCATCCTTTAGGAATTGAGGAAGTTAAGATTACCGAGGCTCATGGGAGAATATTAGGCGAGGATGTAATAGCAAGAATCAATCTCCCGCCTTTCTCAAGGGCTATAGTCGATGGCTATGCTGTTAGAGCAGTAGACACATCTTTTGCATCTGAAGTAAATCCTGTAAGGCTTAAGGTTATTGGCAGATTGCATGCTGGCGAAGAATCTTTATTAGAGATTAAGGAGAAAGAATGTATTGAGATAGATACAGGAGCAATAATCCCAAAAGGTGCAGATGCTGTAGTTCGTGTCGAAGATACCTTAATAGATGGAGATTACGTTATCATTAAAAATTCTGTTGGTAAAGGGTCAGGTTTAGCAAGTTTAGGTTCAGATGTTTATCATGGTCAGTTCGTTATGAGTAAGGGTGAGGAGCTTACAGCAGAAAAGATAGGTGTATTGGCAGGTTTAGGTTGTGATAAAGTTAAGGTATTCTCAAAACTTAAAGTTGCCATATTTTCTACAGGAAACGAGCTTATAGAGCCAGGCTCGGAATTAAAAGTATCGAAGATATATGATGTCAATCAATACTCTATAGGAGCTTTAGTTCAAAAGTCTGGTTGTACACCAATATATCTTGGCATCAAGAAGGATAATCTTGGGGAGATTCGTGAAGCTGTGATAGAGGGATTAAAACTTGCTGATGCCATTATAATGTCGGGAAGCACTTCGGCAGGAGTTAGCGATTTAGCTTACAAAGTATTTGATGGGCTTGGAAGTCCGGGTCTCGTAGTTCATGGAATTGCAGCAAAGCCAGGAAAGCCTACGATAATAGCAGCCATAAATGATAAGCCCATATTCGGATTGCCAGGCTTTCCAGTTTCAGCCCTGATAATTTATGATTTGATCGTTGATCCATTTTTAAGAGCCATGTCAGGAAAGAAGCTTGAAGATAAGAAAAAAATAGGAGCGATTTTGGCAACAAGGTATTTATCAGAGAGGGGAAGAAGGGAGTATCTTCCAGTATTTTTAAAAAATGGCAAAAAGGGTTTGATGACAATCCCTATCCTTGGAGGCTCTGGCGCAATAGCATCTTTAAGCTCTGCAGACGGAATTTTAGAGATTCCAGAAAACGTGGAGTTGATAGAGAAGGATGAAAGAATTAACATAACGCTCTTTTCAGATGCAAAAATCTCTGATATCATTGCTGTTGGAGACTTAAGTCCTATATCACAAGTCATCTTAAGCGAATTGAGAAAAAAAGCAATTAAGGTGAGAGAGGAGTTTAGAGGTTTTGAGCATGGCTTAGCATGGATGAGGGATGAGATTGCAGATTTGTTAGTAACATGCACACCAAAGAGTGAAAAGATTCCAATATCAAAGATTCCTCTTAGGGTCAAAAAAATTAGAAACTACACGATGGATATGGTCTGGGCTTTTTATGGCGATGGGATTAGTTCAGGTTCGACTTTTATTTTGCCTAAAATTGGTTCAGGCTTAAGAGATTACGCTGAGGATAAAATCAAGAGCATGGTGAAGGATTTCGATTTAATTGAAACATGGTCATACGATTCTGCAATAGATTTAGTTTCAAAAAGAAGAAATATGATTGCGTTATTGCCTTTGTGTATTGCAGCAAAGCATGACTTTAATTTCATAGATGCATTTCCTGCAAAAGTGAGTTATTTTATTCATGAGGACTTTCTTGTTACCGAAATAGGGAAAAAGTTGACGAAAATAATGAAAAGCAAAGAAACAACTCACGCCTTAAGCTCTATGCTAGGAATATCTATGAAATGAACAAAGATTAAATTCTTCTCAACAAATCTGGCTTATTCGTAACGATTCCATCAACGCCCATTTCTATCAATTGATTTGCTCTATTAGGATCATCGATAGTCCAAGGGTAAATTTTCAAATGGTTTTTATGGGCTTCCTTTACCATTTCTTCTGATACATACCTGTGCTCGGGAAATAATGAATCTGAATTTGCATTCAATGCAAGGTCTGCTGGTTTTATTGGATGGCACTTGAAAATAACTCCTGTCTTTATTGTTGAATTAAGCTCTTTTATTTTTCTTAAAATAGGGTGGTAAAATGAAGTTACGACAACTTTTTTTTCTATGCCTTCTTTTTCGATGATTTTAACTACAGAATCCTCGATTTTTAGAACCTTTATCTCGATTGTTAGTATCGCTTTATTCCTTACAGCATTTATCACTTCTTGAAGGGTTGGTATTCTTTCGTCCTTACCAGCATCTAACTTCTTTAACTCTTCTAGCGTTAAATCTTCAACGAATCCTTTTCCGTTAGTAGTTCTATCTACACTCTCATCGTGAATTACTACTATCTGCCTATCTTTACTTAATCGAACATCCACTTCTATCATTTTAGCATTAAGCTCTAAAGCTCTTTTTATCGCTCTTAGCGTATTCTCTGGCTCGTAGGCTGATGCTCCTCTATGCGCTATGATATTTGTCATACCGATTACTTACTATAAGAGGTAACCTTTTAAAAATAAGCTCTTATTATTTTATGATCACAATGGGAGAAGACATTGGGATTAGCGCAATAGATAAGCTGTTGAAGATGATCGAAGAGAAGAAGCTTGGTCTTGATCCTGATGTTTTAGCATATTGGTTTAAGATAATAGAGTCTGATGCCAAAGCTTTATGCCCACAAGATTTACGTGATAGCATATCCATAAAGCAAGACCCTGTCCTATGGATGAAGTTTCAGCTTAAAGCATCGAAGCGAGCAGTTCCATTTTTAATTCAGGCTATAGAAAAGAATCTACCATCCATGCCCTATGCTACGAGGCTTTACTTCATGAAGGTCGGTGAGATCATAGAGGAGGAAGCCTCCAGATTTTATGTATAAGAGGATAATATTCTCCAAACTTTGGAAGGTTATAGACTCACTTTAACAGAAACGAAGTTTAAATAACTCTTTATTGGGGTTATAGAGACGAATCGATGTTATAAGGAGAAAAAGAATTTGGTAGGCATGATGAAATTAAGTTTGGGTAAAAGATCGTTTCTTCCTCTAGCTACATTGATGGGCTTTATCGGAATCGCAGATACTGCTTTCATGCTTCCAGTAATATCTGCTTATGCTAAATTTCTTGGAGTAGCTACAGCAGCCCCTATTTCAGGATTGATTCTTGAGACAGTTGGTCCGCAAATGCCCTATCTTATAGGAGCCTTAGTACAAGTTTTAGCCTTAATAATTGTCCTTTTGAGCCTAAGAAATTATGTGAAACTACCTAAGCAGACTATTTGATGATCAACTCTGCTTTATCCAACAATTTTATTGATTTCCCATCAAAGTGAGAGCGATAAGCATGGATTTCTACGCCATGATTTAATGCTTTTCTTAACGCTTCTCCAAACTTAGGATCGAGTTCATCGTTTGGAGAGAAAGAATTGGCATCTGGTCTCTGTATCAAGAATAAAATACAAGTTCTATAACCTTCTTCCTTTGCTTTGATCAACTCTAAAACATGTCTTCTGCCTCTCTCTGTTGGAGCGTCAGGGAATAATGCTTTACCATTCTTCACTAAAGTGCAAGACTTTGCCTCGATTATGCATCTCCCAATTTTATTTGTTAAGAAAAAATCGAATTTGCTATGACCAAACTTGAACTCAGGTTTTACTTCATCATACATAGAGAATTCTTTAATTTTGCGCATCTTAAAGGCTTCTAACAAAAGCCTATTTGGCATCCTTGAATCTATGAATACCAATACATTGCCATGTTTAATGGCTATAATATCGTAGTTAGTTGTCCTAACTCTACCCTTAATCTCTCTGAGGAAAACTTCAGCATCAGGAATTAAGAGCTCCTTCAGCCTACCAGGATTTGGTAAGAAACATCTAAATTCCTCTCCTCTAAGCTTCACTAATGCCGAGAATCTATTCAATCTTGATTTGAAGAAGCCATTTACGATTTTACCTTCAATTCTTAAGGAGTATATGGTCATAAACCTTATTGATCACTTTATAGTACATATATTAAATTACTATTCTTTTCCATTATCTTAATTCCAGGAGTTGCGTCTCTACTTCTTTCTCCCCTATCTGATACTTATATAATTTATTACAGTTACTTCATTCTTTACTTTCTCTGATAAAGTCCAGTCAACTTCGCTTCGGCTAACACATGACCTCTTATCTCCCTTTTAAGATCATCCAAAGTTTCAATCTCTCCCAGAGTTTTATCTAAAGCGTAAATAGTGAAGACGTAGCGATGTGGAGGACCACGGGGAGGACAGGGACCGCCATATCCACGCTTTCCAAAATCATTCACCCCTTCTTTACTTCCTTTGGGGATTTTTCCTTCATCTATCGCTCTGACACTTCCAGGTATTTTATACAAGACCCAGTGGACAAAACCACCTCCTGGCGCATCAGGATCAAAGCACTCCAAAGCGAATTCTTTAGTACCTTCTGGAACTCCTTGCCATTCTAAAGGTGGAGAGACATCCTGGCCTTGGCATGTGCACCTCACTGGTATGAATTGACCTTCTGAGAAAGCTTTACTGGTTAAAGTAAATTTAACCATAGGGGATGATGCCTTGAACCAATATTTAAGATTGTCCGTTATTTGAAGTGAAGTTCTATCTTTCGCCATAATTTTACTGCATTCGATTAATAAGAGATAAGAAAATCTTAATAATACAGAAATTTACCAGAATTATGTGGTCGTTTGAGTGAGAGAGAAGCTGAAGAAGAGAGTGTTTTTCACAAGAAATTGAAGATAAAGCTAAAAGAGGAAGGCAAAGAAGGCAGGATAATCCTTCTTAAAGATTATCTTGATTATCTCTTAAGAAATAATAAAACTTTACCTCCTGATTTTCCTACATTTGCCAGAGAAATAATGGGTTTAGATGATAGAGGAGGTTTTATTCACGTAAAAATATGGCATGAAAAAAGCGAGCTTGTAGAATTTATAAAAGCAACAGGTTATGATTACAAGATAGATCACTATGACTGATTTTCTTGTCGGAGAAGCTCTTATTGGTGAGGAACCAGAAATCGCACATATAGATCTTATTATAGGTAAGAAGGATAGCTCTGTAGGCATTGCCTTTGCAAACTCAATTGCACAACCAAGAATGGGACACACACCTATCCTCGGTGTAATAAGACCGAATCTGCCCACCAAGCCTTCAACTCTCATAGTACCAAAAGTTACTATTAGAAACCTTGGAGATGCAGAGAAAATCTTTGGTCCTGCTCAAAGTGCTGTTGCCAAGGCAGTTGCAGATGCTGTAGAAGAGGGAATAATTCCTAAAGAACGATCGGAAGAGTTTGTTGTTATAGTCTCGGTCTTTATACATCCAAGAGGAAAAGACTATCAAAGAATATACAGATACAACTATGCAGCGACAAAGCTTGCATTGAGGAGGGCTATGGAGAATTTTCCAAGTATAGATAAAGTTTTAGAGGAGAAGGATAAAGCTATACATGGTATGATAGGGTTCAGAATCAACAATTTGAAGAAACCTCCTTATCTGGAAGTTGCTCTTGACATTCCAGACTGGAGAAGGGTTGAAGGAATCATTAGAGCCTTGCCAAGGAGCGATGCAATTGTTATTGAGGCTGGAACTCCGTTAATAAAGAGGTATGGTGTTGAGGCTGTCCAGAAGATTCACCAGTTAAGACCTGAATCAGTCGTCATCGCTGATTTAAAAACTCTTGATACAGGAAACCTTGAAGCAAGGATAGCAGGAGATGCTACTGCAGATGTCATCAGTTTTTCAGGGCTTGCCCCAATAAATACAATGGAGAAGTTCATGGAAGAGTGCAAGAAAATTGGGTCTCTCTCTTTGATGGATACCATAAACGTTCCGAATCCAGTGGAGATACTTAAAAAGCTGAAAAATAAGCCTGATATTGTAGAACTCCATAGGGCTATAGACGTAGAGCATGAAGAGTATGCATGGGGTAACATCAAAGAGATAAGAGAAGTATGTGGAAATGTATTGATTGCAGTTGCTGGTGGAATAAGAGTTAGTAATGTGAAGAATGCCTTAAAAGCGGGAGCTGACATCATCGTGGTTGGTAGAGCAATTACAGCAGCAAAAGATGTTACTGGGGCTGCAAGAGCATTCCTTCAGGAAATGGGTGTGGAAGAAGTCGATCAGTTCCGCGTGATGACAGATTTCTGATGTTTTGACAAGAGTAATAACATTTTTTTCTTCTAGGGTATATGAGGCGAGCTTAAAAAAGAAAATGTCTATTAAAATACCTTATCTTTATATTTATAAGGATATAATGCTCGATATATCGAGATTAGTATGACGGGTGGGGTTTGTGAAGAGATATACTTTGATCTGGGCTAGCATCTTTATTGTAGCGATTCTCGTTTCAAGCATAGGTGTGGCTTACTTTATGGGTGCCTTCGCCAGCAAAAAGTCGAAGCTAGTGATATCTACAACGTCAAGCCTTTTCGATACCGGCCTTCTTGACGAACTAAAAGACAAGTTTGAAGCCAAGTATCCCATCGATCTATACTTCATTTCAGTCGGTACAGGCTTAGCGATACAACACGCTAAACGGGGGGATGCTGATATGATACTTGTGCATGATCCTGTAGCAGAGTCTACTTTCTTGTCGGAAGGATACGGTGTTTGCAGGAAGATCGTTGCCTACAACTTCTTCGTTATAGTAGGACCTGCAGACGATCCTGCCAAAATCGAAGACTTGCTACCCATAGATGCTCTGAAAAGAATAGTCGAAGCCGGAAGGAACGGGACGACGAAATGGGTGTCCAGAGGAGATGGCTCAGGCACTCACGCAAAGGAGAAAAGTCTATGGACTATAGCTGGCTATGATCCAAATGCAATAAGGGATGAAGGATGGTACCTCGAATCTGGTACGACCATGGGTGGAACTTTGGGGATAGCAAATTCCTATTTGGCATACACTCTCACTGACTTGGGAACCTATCTCGCGTATTATGATTACGGTATACCTACTCCTGGCAAGATAAGTCTAAAGGTTCTTGTGGACCAAGGTCAGGAACTTCTCAATGTATATTCTGCGATTGCTGTCAATCCAAGCACACATGAGGGTTTGAACTTTGATGGCGCTATAACTTTCATAAAATTCTTGATCTCTGAGGAAGGTCAAAAGATAATCAAAGAATATGGACAAGAAGAATATGGTCAAAGCCTCTTCTTCCCAGCAGTGAAATTACTGAAAGAAAACAGTGATCCAACTTTGGTTAGCTGGATCAAAGACTACGCCTACATAAATGGAGAAGAATGCCCATTGGAATATCAAAACGGCCATCCCGAACTTTACAGTTAGTAATGATGTTCTATGGTTTCAGAGATCATTGAAGGGTTGATTGAAGCCCTAAAACTTATTTTTTCTGGAGATCCTACTGTAATAGAGATTACGACGAGGTCTATCCTAATTTCTGGGACTGCGACTCTCCTCTCGGCTTTATGGGGCACTCCCATTGGCATGATCCTGGCTCTAAAAAGATTTCGGGGAAGAATCATTTTGAAGAGTCTTTTTAATGCTTTGTTGGGCATACCAACTGCGGCCTTAGGATTGATTCTCTACCTCATTTTCTCAAGATCAGGCCCCCTAGGATTCTTGGAAATTCTGTATAGTCCTGTTGCTATTATTATCGGGCAAGCAATTCTAATAACTCCCATAACCGTCAGCTTCGTAACAAGCGCCATTGAATCTGTCGATCCTGAAATAAGAGACTTGGCAAGAACTTTAGGTGCTTCAGAGACTCAAGCCTCTTTAGCAGTTCTGGGAGAATCTTCCAGCGACTTTATCCTTGCGATTGTTGCCAGCTTCAATAGAGCCATAGCCGAGCTTGGCATTGCTTTAATGGTTGGAGGAAACATAAGAGGCATTACGAGAGTCTTAACAACAACGATAGCCTTGTCGACCACAAGAGGTGAAGTAATCTTGGCAATAGCCTTAGCGATAATATTGCTTGCGATAGTTACGATAGTAACTTTGTGCATAAACCTAATTCAGAGGCGTAGAGCATGAGTTGTCTCTTAGAACTCAAAAACATAAGTAAGAAGTACGGAGATACAATAGCACTCAGAAACGTTAGCCTGAGAGTCATAAAGGGAGAAATATTGGCAATAATAGGTCCCAACGGTTGTGGGAAGACGACTTTGCTTCGAATCATGGCTGGTATTGAAAAACCAACAAGCGGAGAAATCTTTTATGGTCTTACAAAAGTCGATGACAGCAGCATTGATGAGGTTTTATCTAGGAGTACAATGGTTTTCCAAAGGACGGTTTTCTTCAATACAACAGCTTACAAGAATCTAGCCTATGGCCTCAAACTACGAGGGTATCCCAAGAAAGAGATCAAAGAGAGGGTCAAAGAGGTCATGAATATGGTAAGGCTGGAAGGCTTTGAAAACAAACCTGCAAAGAAACTGTCTGGAGGCGAACAACAAAGACTATCTTTGGCAAGAGCTTTACTCCTTAATGCCGAGCTGATATTACTAGATGAACCAACAGCTAATCTCGATCCTTATAACGTTGCTATGATAGAGGAGATTATCTCTGAAATAAACAAGAATCTTAATGTCACGATAGTCATAGCAACTCATAACATATTTCAAGCGAAGCGGCTGGGCAAAAGAATCGTATTCCTATTTGATGGGGAAGTCATAGAAGTTGGCAACTCAGACGAAATATTCGAAAACCCTCGTGATAAACGAACAAAACCCTTCATAAAGGGTGAGATGGTCTATTGAGTTTAATCCCAATATAGTTTAAAAAACTTTTACAGAATAGATAGGCATATTTTTAATTGCAAAAATTTTTATCCTATAAATAGTAAAGGTAAAATCAATCTTTTAGAATAAGGTGAAGAGTTGGACGAAATAGATCAGCAGATAATAGGAATATTGAAGGAGAATTCTAGGCTTACATACAGTGCCATAGGAAAGAAGATAGGATTATCAGAAGTTGCCATAAGGAAGAGAATCAAGAATCTAATGTCAAAAGGGGTGATAAAAAGGTTCACAGTCGAAGTTAATACGAGCCAAAGAGCCAATGCAATAGTTCTAATTTCGGTGAGTCCTTCAACATCCACCCCGTCCATTTCGGAGAAGCTTAGTAAGATAGAGGGAGTAAAAGATGTCCATGAGATAACTGGTCAATACGATGTATTTGTGAACATCTCAGCGCCTAGCATAGCTGAAGTCAATAAATGCGTTGACGATATTCGCAGTATAGAAGGTGTGGTCAACACTAACACTATGATAATCCTTAGGAGCTGGAGTTAAGAGAAAAAACTTATAAACACGTTTTCCTAATTATTATTAGAATTGATTAATTCGAAATCTGAACCGAACATGACGGAAATCGAATCGAGGAGCTTAGCGAATAATTACAACGATATTCATGATGACTCCTTAGGGGATGTGCTAATACTGGATAGCACGTTAAGGGAAGGGGAGCAAGCCCCTGGCGTGTCCTTTACGATGCGGCAAAGGCTACAGATTGCTTGGATGTTAGATTATTTTGGAGTCGATGCCATAGAAATAAGCCCCATAATATCTCCCGACCATAAAGAGTCTTGTAAGAGGATCATCAAAGCTGGGCTGAGCGCAAATATATTGGCTCATGTTAGGGCTTTGCCTGAGGATATAGATGTAGCTCTTGATTGTGATGCAGGATGGATCGCTATTTATCACTCTGTATCTGATGTTCATTTAAAGCATAAGCTTAGAATTTCAAGAGAAGAAGCCGTAAGAAGATCAGTTAACGCAGTAGAATATGCAAAGAGTCATGGACTTCGATTACGTTTCACTGTGGAAGATGCCAGCAGGGCTGACCCTTCGTTTCTTAAGATGATATGTAAAGAGATTTCAGATGCAGGAGCAGATAGAATTAGTCTGCCTGACACTCTTGGCATATTGAGACCGAAAGGTATGTATAATCTTGTTAAAACTGTTCGGGATGTAATTGACACCCCTCTCGATGTTCATTGTCATAATGACCTGGGTCTGGCAACAGCAAACTCTTTAGCAGGTTTTGAAGCAGGAGCAAGTCAGATCCATGTCACTATAAACGGTCTTGGTGAACGAGTGGGCATTGCACCTCTGGCTGAAGTCGTAGTAGCGTTGACCATGATTTATAATAAGAAACTTAAAGTGAAATTGGACATGTTGAAAGAACTTTCAGATTTAATCGAGATGTATTCAGGAGTAAGGACTCCCGAATCGAAGCCATTAGTGGGTGTGAATGCTTACAAACATAAAGCTGGGACCCATATCGCAGCTATAATAAGAAACCCTGCAGCTTATGAGCTAGTACCTCCTAGGACTGTAGGGAATAGAAGGCGAATCATATTCGGTGAGTTGTCTGGTAAACATGGTGCTGCCTTTCTTTTGCGTGTTTTGGGTTTAAACTCTAACATGGAAGAGGCTGTGAAGCTTGCCCAAGGTTTGAAGAGGCTTCGCTGTGGCGATCTATTCGAGCTGAGCTTGTCTGAAGAACTTGAAGGAGAGGCGCTTAAAGTTGAAGATAAGTTTTAAGCCTACATGCTGGTATGGCTTTTGAGGGGGTGGAATATGATGAAATGTTCAGAATGTGATGGAGAAATACCTTTGCCAAAGGATGCAATGGAAGGAGAGATAGTAACTTGTCCTGATTGTGGAACTTCGTTTGAGCTTTACAAAAAGGAAGATGGTAAATTCGATATACGTTCAATACAAGTAGTAGGCGAGGATTGGGGTGAATAAAAAATAAGTAAGATTTCTATGGTTTACGATTATGTTAGATGGGAAGAGAAAGTCATAGCTGATGCAGCGAAGAAGAAAGGAGTGGATTTAAAGCTAATAGACTCGAAAGATGTCTCTCTTCTCTTAGAAAGCGATTATGAAAAGGAGTTTGGGGATGTTGTACTTCAGAGGTGCTTAAGCTATTTCAGAAGTCTTCATCTTACAGCAACTTTAGAGGCGAAAGGAGTATCTGTAGTAAATAATTTTAACGTTGCCATTGTTGCTGGGAATAAGCTTTTCACCACTCTTGCCTTACTCAAAGCTGGTATACCAACGCCTCAGACAGTCTTATCTTTTGCCCCTGAGAGTGCCGTAAAATCTCTTGAAAAACTAGGCTATCCTGCTGTATTAAAGCCTACGATAGGCAGCTGGGGAAGGCTAGTAGCATTATTGAAGGATAGAGACTCCGCTGAGGCTATATTTGAGGATAGAGAGCATATGTTCCCCCTATACCAAATCTACTACATTCAGGAGTTTGTTAAACGTCCCCCAAGGGATATAAGAAGCATAGTTATAGATGATAGAGTTGTTGCCGCAATATACAGAGTATCTCTATCGGGAAACTGGAAGACTAACATGGCTTTAGGAGCAAAAGCGGAGAATTGCCCTATAACGAAAGAGCTTGAGGATATCTGTGCCAGAGCTTCGAAGGCGGTCGGTGGAGGAATATTGGGGGTTGATTGTATGGAAAGCCCTGATGGTCTCTTGGTTCATGAAGTGAACAATACCACTGAGTTCAAGAATACAGTTCCTGCTACGGGTGTGGACATACCAGGCTTGATAATTGATTATCTTGTAAAATTAAGAAAATAGGAGTTTAGCCTTGGAGGAAAATGCCGTAAATCTTTTAGAAGATATTTTAAGAATCTACGCCCCTTCAGGTAAAGAAGAGCCTCTATCTAGATTTTTAGCCGAAAAGATGAAGAGCCTCGGCTTTAAAGATATTATAATCGATAGAGTAAACAATGTGATAGGGACTATAGGCTCTGGCTCTCCTTCAGTATTGTTATGTGGGCATATGGACACCGTTCCTGGTATACAACCTGTGAGAATTTCTGAAGGGCTTGTATTTGGTAGAGGTGCAATAGATGCCAAGTCTTCTCTTGCAGCCATGATCATGGCAGCATCAAAATTCGTTGATAAAGGAGATCTCGGAAAAATCATAGTGTCAGGGGTCGTGGATGAAGAAGGCACAGGAATAGGCATAAAAGAGTTGATAAAGAATGATGTTAGAGCGGATTATGCCATCTTTGGGGAGCCTAGTGGCATAGAAAACATAACCATCGGTTATAAAGGTCGAATCTCTTTAACAATAATATGCAAAACAGCCAGTGTTCATGCTAGTGCCCCTTGGATGTCACAAAACGCTGTTGAGAAGGCATTTGAAGTCTGGAACGCAATACGTGCCTACGCTTCAGAGAAAAAGAATGAAAAAAATCGCTTTGATTCATTAACAGCATGCATCACAAAGATAAGGGGAGGAACGGCTCATAACGTTTTACCTGGTACATGCAAGATAACTACAGACATAAGAATCCCCCCTCAGATGTCCTGCTCAACTGTTTATCAAGGCATAATGAAGATAATTGACAAATACCAAACAGATTTGTCTTTTCCGAAGATTGAGATAGAAGTGGGGGATATGACAGAGCCCTTTGAGACTGATAGAAATTCACTTCTTGTAAAAGCTTTAACTGCAGCAATATCTGAAATAACGAAGAAGAGACCTATGTTATTGAGAAAAACTGGCACAGGAGATATGAATGCCTATGGGCATGCCTTTAGAGTACCTGTAGTTACCTATGGTCCAGGAAATCCCCATCTATCTCACACGCACAAAGAATGCATCGAAATCTCAGAGTATCTCTCAAGCATTGAAATCTACCATAAAGCCATACTGAATTTGTATAAATTTCATCAAACGAATTAGAAATTAGTTTTATTTATTTTTGTTTATATACCACTAAAGCCACTTCGTCTGAGCATAGGAATGCGATTACTCTTTAGACAAAGAACTCAAAATGCCATAAAATATTATGGTGGGATTGAGAAAGATGCTAAACTACTCATCATAGTAAATAGCCTAATAGCTTTACCCTTTAGCTTTCTTCTGGTCATTCAACCCATCTATCTTGATAAGGCAGGGATGGAAGGAACTATGATAGGAGCACTTTATACTGCCTTTGGTCTAGCAAGTTCAACTCTGGTTGTTCCCTTTGGCATATTGAGCGATAGATATGGGAGAAAGTTCTTTCTAACGCTAGGGATAATCCTCCAATCCATCTTCTACATGGTATATATTTTTACCATAAACTATCCTCTCCTCCTAATATCTGGAATAATAGGAGGCATTGGCAATGCTATGTTCTACCCTTCCAGTAACGCTTTATTGGCAGAGAAATCTTCTGAGGAAAAAAGAACTTTAGCCTTTAGTCTTTCCTTCTTTGCGTCAACCTTTTCTTACACCTTTGGAGCTTTGTTGAGCAGTCTACCAAACTATTTTCGAGTTTGGTTCAACCTTTCTGAATTATTCTCATACAGACCTATGTTCGCTATTGCCACCGCCTTTTTGACTCTTTCATTCTTGCCTCTTGCTTTGATCAAGGATGTTAGTTATCATAGGGAAAAAAGAAGGCTTCTCCCAAAAGGATCGTTGAACATCATCGCCAAAATCTCTCTCGTGGATGCCTTGATAGGTCTAGGAGCTGGTTTTATAATACCTCTATTCTCTCTCTGGTTTTACTTAAGGTTTGGATTGGATGAAGTAATTTTAGGTCCATTGTTCGCTATTGCAAATGGCGTCATGGCTTTATCTTATCTTACAGCTCCTAAGCTCTCAGATTCTCTTGGCATGATAAACAGCATAGTTTTGACTATGAGTATAGCTACAGGATTGATGTTCACAATACCTTTCATAAGTGATTATAGTATTGTAGCAATCCTATTCGTATTCAGAAACTTCTTGATGAATGTGTCCAATCCTGTATCTATGTCTTTTTTGATGAATAACGTTGCCCCAGAAGAAAGAGGATCCGCCACAGGCATAACGGGTATAGCATGGAACCTTCCTTACTCTATAACCTCAACCTTTGGAGGTTACATCATGGCTAACATCTCTCTTTATCTACCATTCTTGATCTGTGGTACCTTCTATGCTATCTCCATCATCTTGTTCTATGGGTTCTTTGGACGTTTTAGCTTAAAAGAGAAATTTAGATCAGCTTGAGATATTTTATTGAATCAGCAAGTTTTAATAATTAAACTCACATAATATTATCATGCCAATAGAACCGCCTGATGAATGGGTTGTGTCTGCAGTTGAGAAAATAAGCCCAAGTGTGGTTAACATCAGCATTGTTCGCCTTCTTAGAGATTATTTCCTTCATGTGCATCCAGTCAAGGGCATAGGTTCAGGGGTCATCATCAACTCTAAGGGATACATAGTTACCAATCATCATGTTATAGCTGGCAGCGATAGAATTGATGTAACTCTAACCGATGGAAGAAAACTATTAGGAAAGCTCGTGGGGGCTGATGCCAGCTCAGATATAGCCATAGTAAAAGTTGATGAAGAAGGTTTGCCATCTGCAGAGTTGGGCGACTCTGATAAATTGAAAGTGGGGCAATTCGTCATCGCTATGGGCAATCCTTTCGCTCTTGTGGGTGGACCTACGGTCACAACGGGCGTTGTAAGCGCTCTTAACCGCAACATACAAGTCGAGGACCATGTTTATGAGAACTTGATCCAGACAGACGCAGCCATAAATCCAGGGAATAGTGGCGGACCGTTGTTGGATAGCAATGGAAGAGTTATTGGAATCAGTACTGCCATGGTCCCCTTCGCTCAAGGCATAGGCTTTGCCATACCTATCAATTTTGTAAAGAGGATAGTCGATGAGTTGATTTCTTATGGAAGAGTGATAAGGCCTTGGCTAGGTGTTATAGGCATGAGTGTTACAGATGAGACGGCATCTTATTATGAATTACCTGTCAAGGCTGGAGTCATAGTGGCCAGAGTTATTCATGGTAGCCCTGCTCATAAAGTGGGCATATCAGAAGGAGACTTGATAGTTAGAATCAATAGTACGTCTGTAAAGACGATACAAGACTTACAGAAATCTATTCAGAAGAAAAAAGTAGGAGATAAAGCAGAGGTAGAATTGATTAGAGGGTATGAGAGAGGAGTTGTAGAAGTAACACTTGCTGAAGTACCACAGTTTTAACAAAAATTGATTTTTCCTTATTCTTCTTTGAAAATTCTCTTAGCGCATTTGTGGCAAGAGTTAGAAAAAACTACGGCATTATAAAGAATATATGGCACTAATCTTCATACTCTTAACAATCAAATATCCACTCAGAATGATCTATAGAATATATATGATCTGATAATTGCAAAAAAAAGAATCATTTGATTAGACCAAGGCTTATATACTGAAAACCATGGTCCCAGAAACGGTGACTCGAGTTATTGAGTAATCTAAATTCCTCAAAAAATTCTAAATCAATCAATATGAGCAGAAGAGACTTCTTGAAGTTAGCTGCCACCGCTGGTGTTATAAGTATTGCACCATTCAAGATGGACATCATGAAAGTTTTTGCAGAAGCTAAAGATTATGTGCACATAAACTGGTTGAATGGTGCAGCCTGCACTGGGTGCAGCGTCTCATTCGCTCAATCTGCTGACCCTGATGTGATAAAAATACTGACTAGTATTACCGTTGGGAACTCAGGTTTGCCAATAGCTCTTCCAGATTGGATGTATGTGCTTCATCCGGCTTCTGGTAGCTTAGGAGTCGAATTGATAAACGATTGGATAAACCACTCAGGACCTGGAAAGAAAATTCTTATAGTCGAAGGATCGATGCAACAAGAAGGCTTCTGTGAAACAGGCGACAAAGATTTCAGGGAATGGGTTAAGAACTGTGCAGAAGTCACTGACAACATAATAGCTTTTGGCTCTTGCTCAGCCTTTGGAGGCATCCCACACGCTAAGGGTAATGTGACAGGTGCGATGAGTCTCCAAGACTTCCTAAGGGAGGTTGGAATGGATGATAAAGCTGAAAAGATCATAAACTTGTCTAGATGTCCTGGGCACCCAGATAGCTTAATCCTGACGCTCGCTAGTCTCATTGAGGGCGTTGAACCTGAGCTTGACAGTTACAACAGACCAGTAGCATTCTACGGTAAGAATATACACAATGAACAATGCCCATATAGACCCTTTTACGACAGGGGAATATTTGCAAATTTTGGTCAGAGCGAGCAGGGATGCAGGTTCAAGTTAGGTTGCAAAGGCCCAGTTACATGGACTGACTGTCCAACTAGAAGGTGGAATGACCATACAGCATTTTGTATTGATAGAGGTATTTGTATAGGATGTGCAGAGCCTGCTTGGCCTGATGGTGAATTTGGTCCGTTCTACACAGAGCTGCCATCTCTGCCAACTGTCTTAAACATACCAGCAGAGACATGGGGTACTGCTTTTGTTGGAGCTGCTGCTGCAGCGGTGGCAGTGCATGCAGGAAGGAAAGCATTAACTAAGAAGAAAGAAGAGAAGGGTGAAGAGTAAATGCCAACCTTTAAAGTCGATCCAATAAGTAGAATTGAAGGCCACCTGAATATAAAGTGTAATATAGAAAAGAATCCAGAGCTTGGAAATGAGTATTTTGTTACTGAATGTAAGGCATCAGTAACCCTCTTCAGGGGTTTTGAGATATTTCTGATAGGGAGAGACCCTCGTGATGCCATACATATAACTCAGCGTATCTGTGGTGTATGTCCTAATCCACACGCCATGGCGTCCACAATGGCCCTTGATGATGCATTCAATGCTATACCTCCACCTGCTGCTATATTAATAAGGAACATTGTAGAGTGTGCTTATTACCTTTACGACCATTTAATTCATTTCTATCTACTCATAGGACCAGAGTTAGGTGTATTAATGGGTCCAGATCGTGGAGCACCCATAATCCCACCAGTCTTAGGCACTGAAGGTATTAAGCAAGGTATAGGAAGTCACTATGCTGAATGTGTAAAAGTTCAAAGAGAGGCAAATGAAGTAGTTGCCCTTTGGGGTGGCAAATTTCCACACATAATGAACTACTACCCTGGCGGCGTCCTTGTAGAGCCTACATTAGATAAGATAACCAATTCCATAGTATCCCTTTTAGATGTGTGGGAATTCGTTGCTCTAACACATATAGAGGACATAAATAAGCTCATTGAAGCGAACGAAAGGTTGAAGGAAGTAACAGAGGCTGTGCTAGGAGCTCGAGTAGGTCTCGAGAATATAGGTTTTGGCAATGGAAACTTCCTATCCTTCGGCATGTTACCACAGCCAGAGGATTACGAGTCAGACTGGCTTGATACATCAAAACGTGAGAATTCTATCATTAAGGCTGGAGCATGGAAGGAGGGCACTGGTAGGAGACCTTTGGATGAAAATAAAATAACCGAGGACGCAAAGTACTCATTCTATGATGTTCCTGATGGACTACACCCATTTGATGGACAAACTGTTCCGGATCACAACAAGGCGGGTGCTTACTCATGGACCAAGGCGCCACGCTATGATGATGAAGTTTATGAAGTAGGTCCACTAGCCAGAATGCTTAACACTCAAGGCCTTGAATGGAGAATACCGAGAATTCATCCTCTTACAGGCGAAGATTATGGAGACTTCGTTTATAGTGTAAAGAACACCAAAGGCTCAGTGCTAGATAGAGTCGTTGCAAGGGCAGCTACTGCAATGATCTGCGCTAATGCTGTCTTCGAATTCCTTAAGGAACTTATCGGCATGGTCAATAGTGGAGTGAGTAATATGAACTCGAAACCAGTACCGAAAGAAGCCCAAGGTAGAGGGCTTTGGGAAGCTCCCAGAGGAGCGCTTAGCCACTGGATTAAGATAAGTGATTACAAAATCAGTCATTATCAAGCAGTGGTCCCAGGTACTTGGAACTGGAGCCCTCGTGACAGCCAAGACAGGCCAGGTCCTGGTGAAGCTGCAATACAATGTGGCACAACATGGATACCAACTCTTAACGTACCACAGATAGCTAACGCGCTTTATCCAGGATGGGGAGACATAGTTGCTGATGCTCTAACCAAGCTGAATCCTAAGTTCGCAAATCTTAACATGGAAAAGACCGAGGCTGAGGAACAAGTCAATGCAACATTACCTCTTCTAATCGTAAGATCCTTTGATCCCTGCTTGGCCTGTGGTGTTCATGTAATTACTCCAAAGCACAAGACTCATACATTTGAAGTAAGCCGTGGCCTTTCATCCTTCATTTAAGGTGTTCTCATCATGTTGAAGCGGGTCAAGACGATAAGACATCACATAGGATTCAGGCTATTGCACTGGATTATATTCATTGAGGGTGTATTGCTAACGCTGACAGGGTTACAAATAGGGGGCTTTTTTGGGTTAAGAGTTCTTACTGATACTACCTCTGCTACTCATATAGTAACGGGGCTTGCGTTGATCGTGACTCTAGGCGTATTCGTCTACTACTTGATTATTGACAGGGATTATAAGTGGTACGGGCTGAGCCGAATACCCTATTCGATCAAGTTCTTTATCGCTGAATTCAAAGCATGGTTCGGCATAGGTCCTCATGTAAAAGAGCCAATACGATATGATCCAAAGAAGGGAGAGTATGTAGAGAAGGTCGTACCAACAGTAGTCATTGTCTGGTGGACTTATGTAATAATTGGCCTAGTGATTATCATTACAGGGTTGGCAATGGCTTTTCCAACACAATTCTCGGCCATCTATTCACTGGCAGATGCGATAGGTTATCCTATAGCAGGAGTTGGTGGCTATGCGTTTATCAGAGCGATTCATAGACTCTTCATGTTCCTACTAGTAGGGGTAGTGATCCTGCATGCATATGCTGCCTGGGTCTTTAAGGCATTGCGCTCCATAACATTAGGTGACAGAGAAGAACCTATCGTAGAGTAAATAAGTAACCAATTTTTTTGTTTATTAATCCAACATTTTAGCGTAACTCATAAAGCCTAGCAGATAAGTTTATCATGTCAAGAGAAAAATGTTTGGATTAGACTTTGAGATCTAAGAATAAACCACCACTAGTGGTCATAGGAGTGGGTAACATCTTGTGTTCTGATGAAGGGGTTGGAGTTCATATAGTAAATGAGCTTCAACATATGACTCTACCATCATATGTTGCCATATTCGATTGCGGGACAAGCGGGATAGCAGTACTTGAAGCCATGGATAGTGCACGTAAAGCAATAATCATAGATGCCGTCTACTCTAGAGGAGAGCCAGGTACAATATACCTATACACAATGGATGACATGCTTCAAATGGAAGATAGGCTACTTTCATTCGTCTCTCTTCATCAATTTGACCTTATATCAACACTTAAATTGGCGAATCTAACTGATGCTTATGAGATGCCTCATGAAATAGTTCTGATAGGCATAGAAGTAAAATCCTTAGATTGCTCTCTGAGCCTTTCTGATGAAGTAAAAAAATCCTTTTCCAAAGTTATTGATGTTATTATGCAAGAAATTAAGAAATTCGGCAAATTTCTTGATATGAGTTAAAAGACAAGGATTAGCACATTTTTAGATCATCTTTTGGAAAATGAGGATAGACTTGGAAATTGAACTTATCAATTAAAACTTATATATAGAAAAATATAGCGCTATATGATGGTGAACGGAGTTATCAAGTCGTTTGAATTCTTCAAAAGATGAGAGATCCATCAATATAAGCAGAAGAGACTTCTTGAAACTTGGTGGTGCAGCGACCGTTGCAACAATTGCTTTGGGAATGGTGCCAGGGGTTAAAGGCGCCTCGATAACAGTATTACCTAAAAGAGGGAGGATGTTGAACTACAAAATAGGGAGAAAGACTCCAAGCATTTGCACATATTGTGCTGGAGGCTGTGGTCTTCTAGTAACATCATTAGAAGGGAGTTCTGCTGATTTAAGAGAGGGAGACATCTACGCCAAGAATCTAGAGAGAGACTATTCAGCAAGAGGAAAAGTCGTGGAAATAGAGGGTGATCCCTATCATCCTATAAATGAGGGAGCTTTATGTAGCAAGCCTACAGCTTACCTACAAGTAGTAAATAGCGATCGTCGTGTTTTGTATCCGATGAAGAGAACTAATCCGAACAAAGGTGAGAATGAAGACCCAGGATGGGTTCGAATCTCGTGGGATGAAGCATACTCTATAATAGCCTCAAAGGTAAAAGAAGCTTTAACAAATGTTCCCTACAAGCGTACAAACACTACCACTGGAAAGGATGACTATTACTATGTAGGTAAAGACTCACCTGTAGCATGGCTTGGATCATCCTATTGGAACAATGAAGAATGCTATCTGGGCAGGAAATTTATGGCTTTGTTGGGCTCGAATAACATAGAGCATCAGGCAAGAAAATGCCACGCTTCAACAGTAGTAGCATTGGCAAATACTTTTGGCTTCGGTGCGATGACAAACCATATAGTCGATGCAAAGAACTCGAAGTGCTTCCTTATCATGAGTAACCCAGCAGAATCACATACAATGGAATTTAAATGGGTAACAAAAGCGAAAGAGAACAATAACGCCATAATTATACATTTGGACCCAAGGTATAACAGAACTACTGCTAAAGCGGATATCTATGCTAGATACAGGTCTGGCTCAGAGGCAGCCGTATTCCTAGGTTTAATTCGCTATCTACTTTACGAAAAACCAGAGCGTATAGACAAAACATTCGTTGGGAGTAGAACCAACGCTCCTTATGACCTTAATGGCAACTTCTTAAGTGATTGGGAGACAAACTCTAACTCGATATTCAATAGGCTGAAGACTCTTGTTGCTAATTATACGCCAGAAGAAGTCTCTAGAATAACTGGGATGCCAGTAGATAAATTCTTAGAAGTTGCTGATGCCTTTACCGATCCTAACAATAGACCAGGCAATATTTACTATGCTATGGGTACTACACAGCATACAAACGCTGTTCAAGCTATAAGGGCTCAGGCGATCTTACAATTATTGCTTGGGAATATGGGTGTGCCTGGAGGAGGGGTTAACGCTCTAAGAGGTATAAGCAACGTTCAAGGCTCAACCGATGCTAACGAACTCATGCACATAATAGCTGGATACCGTGAACCTCCGAGGACGATAAAGTGGTACACACCAACTCCAACTGGATCTATTACGAAGACTGACCAGCAAATTATAAGGAATTATCAAAAATGGAAGAACTATGATCCAGTAAAGCGTGGAGGTTCTTCTGACCCAGCAGCAGTTAAGGCTAACGACGACGATGCATCTTACACCAAGTTCGAACAAAGATATTATAATAGACACTTTCCAACATGGAACGCTCTTGAATATCATTGGGGAATATATGTAGGAACATGGCCAGGTGTAGACCCTGACAACGAGCCTATTGTTTGTGATTTACCTGTAGGCTTTGGGAATCCTATAGTAAAGTTGTTCAGAAAGATACTAAATGGCGAAATCAAGGTCCTTATTTGCAATGGAGAAAATCCTGCAGTATCCATGCCCAATGCTGATCTAGTGAAACAGGCTTTAGCAAAGGAAGGTCTCTTTTTGGTTGTGAATGAAATCTTTGAGACAGAGACTGCGTGGTTCGCAGATATGTTGCTACCTGGATCAGTACAAGTGGAAAGATCTGGAAGTATCACCAACACAGGAAGATGGATTCAATGGCGTTGGAAGGCAGTAGATCCACCAGGAGAATGTAAAGAAGATTTAATCTACATAACAGAGTTATTTGAGAGAATAAGGTTTGAATTGAAGAAAGCTGGAATAAAGCTTCCTTCGGAGAAGTATAGCGAAGAGAACAGTGTAATTGTTAAGAGGACCATTGGTGGAGTTGATTTACCAACAAACCCTGATGCTACATGGCCTTCTAGATTCGGAAGAGATGCTGAATCTGTCTATAAAGAGATAGGTGCCAAAAGCATAACAGTCGGTACCACAACTCTATTCCAAAGCGCTGCCAATGTCCTTTACAGAAATTCATATGATCCAGTATCAAGACCAGATATAGATGGCATAATGCCCAAAAGGAGAGATATTAGACCTGTGGATGCTCAAGATGAACAATACGGCTACTTTAAGAATTGGGCATGGAGCTGGATGGACAACCAAAGAATTCTTTATAATATAAACGAGACAAACCCAGGAGTCAAGACTTTCTTCGCATGGTTTGCCATGAATGAAAATGTATGGCTAGGATTAGATAGAGCAGCCATATGGTCTGAGCCTCTTTACGACCCTACTAAACCATCTACGAACCCACTCAGCCAAGGAATGCCATTGCATAATGAGCCTTTGGAGAGTCCAGATACTGAATTAGCATCAGAGTACCCGACAATGTGGGGAAGCAACTATACCTACTATGAACCAGTTACTACAGGTACACCAGAAGAGTATCCTTACGTTCTTACGACTTTTAGATTGGCTGAGCATATGCAGGCTGGTGGAATGACAAGAAATCAGCCTTGGCTCATAGAATGCCAACCAGAGATGTTCGTAGAGATAAGCCCTGCCTTAGCTTCGATAATAGGGGTGAATACTGGCGAGTATGTAATAGTGAAGACTGCGAGAAAACCTGAAGGTGAAAGAATGAAGTGTATAGTAACAGAGAGGATTCAGCCTTTAACCATAAATGGAAAGACTGTTCATGAAGTTGCAATGCCTTGGCACTGGGGATTCAGAGGTCTTAGCACTGGAGCAAGCGCAAATGCATTAACAGTAGATGCTGTAGATGTCTCAGCTCATATCCCAGAGTACAAAGCTTGCTTATGTAAGGTGGAGAAAGCACTTTAATGGAGGTGTAAAAAATGGTTAAAGCAATAAAATTTGATTCGACAAGGTGCATAGCATGTCATGCATGCCAAGTAGCTTGTAAGAGATGGTGGGAACTTAAGGCTGAAAATACTACATTAAGTGCAGAGAAGGGCACTGAATGGACAAATCCACCCGATCTTACCCCTAGAACTTGGGTACTGGTTAAGTTCGTCGGTACAGGTGAAGGGGAAGATTTCAAGTGGAGATTTGTCCAAGAGAGGTGTATGCACTGTCTTAACCCTACCTGTAGAAATGCATGCCCAGTTGGTGCCATAACAAAATATGAAGAAGGACCAGTAGTGATAAACGTGGATGTATGCATAGGTTGCAAGTACTGTGTTGCTGTATGTCCGTTCAAGATTCCAAGATACGATCCTGTAACCAATAAAGCTTACAAGTGTACCATGTGCCCTGATCGTATAAGAGAGGGTTTAGAGCCTGCTTGTGTACAAGCCTGCCCAACAGATGCCTTAGAATTTGGGGAGCGTGAAGATATGTTGCAAAAGGCTCGAGCTAAAGCTGAAGCCATAAATGGCTATGTTTATGGAGATGATGAGAATGGAGGGACTTCTGTCTTCATAGTTACCGATGTTCCACCAGAACAATTGGGCTACCACAAAGTAGAAACTACACAACCATTAAGCATGCAGATAAGAGATATAATAAAACCTGCAGGCGGTGTCATCACTCTTGCCATACTTGGCTCATTGGCAGCTATATCATTAATAGCTCATCGCAAAGAAAAGGTTAAGGAGGTTGAGCATAAATGAATGAAAAGATACTTCGCTGGGCTTTAGCAGAGAGAGTTGAGCATCTACTCATAATGATTCTTATACCTACCTTCATAGTCACAGGATTGCCAATATTTGATAGGGGCTTATTTGGCTGGATGATTGTACCTCCTATTACCATAGATTTATTCAGAGACATCCACAAGATCGCAGCAGGTCTTTACGCTGCTGTAGCAATATTCCATGTATTCTATCATACAATAGGCTTAAGAAGTACTAGAATGGGCGTAAGCTTCAAGGATATAAAAGACTCAATAGGGATAATAAAATACTATATGGGCTTATCTAAAGAGAAACCAAAGATAGGTTTTCATAACCCTACAGAGAAGATATTAGTCTACTGGGGAATGGCTGTATGGTTCATGCTCTTCATGGGCATCTCAGGCATAATACTCATGTTCCCAGGGTACTTCCCAGCATGGATCCATGAGTGGGCATTAGTAATACATGATATCTTCTTCTTCCTCATAACCTTTGTGCTCTTATTCCACTTCTACATGAGCACTCTCTATAAGGAGCATAGACCCTTGCTAGATGGCATGTTCACAGATGGCATGGTTCCTGCTGAATATGCAAAGACCCATCATCCCCTATGGTACGAAGAAGTAAAGAAAGAATAGTGTAAAGAATTCCCACTTTTCTTTTTTTGATTCGATGTGATGACGATGAGCAACACTCAAGATGCTATAGTATCTAATTCAAGGATTTTTGGGCATGTGTATAGTGAGAAAGGCACCCCCCTAGGAAGTGCCAAAGTAGCATGCAACGAGGAAAAAACCATAACTCTTTTTGATGGCTTCTATGAATTCAAGAACGTTAAACCAGGAACATACACAATCGTAGCGAGTCTAAAGGGATTCAAAAGCGATAGCAGGACAGTCACTGTTCAAAAAGATGAAGTCACAACTCTCAATTTTAGATTGTCTGAAACGATAGGGACTGCAAAGATCTATGGTACTGTTTATGATGCAAGTACGAAAAAACCTATAGCGTCAGGCGGTACTATAATCCTTGTATTGCCTATTACAAATAAGTATGCCCTTTTGGATAAAAACGGTCGCTATGAATTCAAAGATTTGGCAAAAGACAGCTACGATTTATGGGCATCTATACCAGGATACGAAGATGAGAGGGCAAAAGTAACTTTGGTTGAAGGCGAGGAAAAGGTCCAAGACTTCTTCTGTAGACCTATTGTAAACATAGAACCTCCTTGGGGATGATTAGATTCTTATTAATCCAGCGTTATTTGCCATAATATCCAAATCTATTGTGATAATATCCTCTAAACCTTTCGGGATAGGTCTTTTTAACTTATCCTCGTCTATGACCTTTAGATAATGTTTACACTTCTCACAAAAATCGACTCGAAACTCTGGATAACCTTCTGGGGACAAAAACCTTAAAGTCACAGGGTCTACATTCCCACAATTAACACAAAGAAAGATATCCGCAAGATACTCTGCTCCACATAATGGGCATATTAGATAACGTTTGCGAGCCTTTAGCCTTGCTGTAATAGGTCTTCTACTACAGATAGGGCATAAAGCCTGCCACCATTTTTCAAGGAAAGAAGCATCAACCTTTCTTGCTATCTCCTCAAGGCAAGGTTGAATTAAAGCGCTTACGATGAATAGGATTAAAACTGAATTAGTCCCAAGTCTTTTACCATGGCTCTCAAAATATTCTGCATCTCCTCTTAAGGCCGCACCTACAGTATCGAGTATGCTCATCTGCTCACTAACCAATTCGTCTAGGAATCTCTTTAACGAATTCTCTTCCACGCCTTTTTCGATAAGTGCTTTTACTACTCGTTTACATATATCAATTAAGGCTCTAGAATCGAATATAGATGGATCCAGAAACTTGACCATGGGCTGGTTCGATTCATGAACCTTTTTCTGTAAATCTTCGATGAGAGATTTATCCTCCCAATTTACACTAGTTCCCTTTTTCGGATCGTTTCTTATCTGCTCTTGAGCCTGCAGGATCATTTTATGTAATTCCAGAGGGTTGCGCAAATCAGGATAATCTATAATAGTTTTATCAATCAATCTCTTCTGGTCGTCTATTGGTAAACTTCCCATTCACTTCAACCTGAACTTACTTTGAAGCTCTTTCGAATAGTAAATAAGCTTAATGGTAGAATTGACTTTAATCGCTATAATCTTAGCGAGGGAGGATAAACTCTTTTATGCATAGATTCTTTGTAACGCCTTTTAACCTCTTGAACGATCTTTAAGGGAATATTCAATTTGGATGCTATTCCGCTATCTCCCATCTTCAGGTCAAACATAGCATAAAGGATCAGGTCCAGAGTATCGTAATCCACTGGAATCTCATCAGTAGCCCTTTGTCCTTTCCAAAGTCGAGGTGAGGAAGGTTTATTGACTATGTTTTCTGGTAAGCCTAAGCACTTGCCCAACTGCCTAACCTGCGTCTTATACAAATGGACTATAGGCAAAAAGTCAACCCCTCCATCTCCATACTTTGTGAAGTATCCTATCAAAGCCTCGCTCCTATCCCCTGTGCCAACTACTAGGTAATCTAAAGAATTGGCGAAGAAGTAATCGATGATCATTCTTATTCTTGCCCTTAAGTTGGCTATAGGTATTCTATCCTTGTTCTCTAAAGGAATAGAATCTAGAAACGTCTTTACTACAGTATCTATATATATGGTGTATGTCTTTATGCCTAACTTTGAAGCAAGGTTCTTTGCGTCCTTAACGTCAGATGCTGGGGTAATTCCAGGATCAGGCATCAATAAGCCTAGAACTCTATCAGACCCTAAAGCTTTTACACAAAGAGTAGCCACTACAGAGCTGTCTACGCCTCCACTTAGACCTACTATTACTCCTTTGGCATTAGCCTCCTTTACCATCTTATTGATGAACTCAAGAATCTTGTTCTCAGTCTTTTGGCAATCGATCCTTAAGACCTCTTTAGATAAATTCCCAGTTTCTTTCATATTTGAGTCTCCCTTATCATGAAACCATAATTATCTAGTAAAGGGGCATTATTAAAACATCACTTAGTATTAACTCTTGAGATGAGCTTTATATCTTGGCAATACTAAACCAAAATTGATTGACCGTAAAGATAATGCCTATAGCATCAGAGACATTAGGAGTTAGATCTATGGCCACATTTGTAGAAACTCATGATGTAAAGCTTCTAATGGATGCTGGTGTGTCCCTAGGTCCTAGATTTGGCCTTGTTCCGCATCCTATTGAGTATAAAGCCCTTAAAGAAGCACGTAACTCTCTAGAAAGATTTGCCATCAAAGCAGATGCAATAACCATTTCTCACTATCATTTCGACCATTATACGGCTACTTGGAATAGCATAGAAGCGAAGTGGACTTGGAGCAGTTACGATGTAGCCGAGAAGATATATGGTGGGAAGGTTGTTCTTGCAAAGGATTATCAAGATTACATAAACGCCAGTCAAAGGAGAAGAGGGTGGATCTTCAGCAAGATTGCAGATAAATTTGTGAAAGAGATAAAATACGTCGACTCTTCTACAATTGAATTCGGTGAAACTCTCATCAGCTTTAGTCAACCCCTTCCTCACGGAGAGGATGATACTAGATTAGGATTCGTACTCTCTCTCCAAATAAAGCATGGCGATGAAGACTTGCTCTACTGCCCAGACTTTCAAGGTCCTATGTCCAATAAAGCTCTTGATTACATTTTGGAGGTAAGTCCAACCAAATTGATCATAGGAGGCCCCCCTCTTTATCTATCAGGATACAAAGTCCCAGCACGTTCTATAGAAAAGGGCTTCGAAAATCTGATGAGAATAATCTCAAAAGTACCTCTTACGATAATCGACCATCATTTAATGAGAGACGAGAAAGCTCTTGAGAGGCTACAAGGTCTAAAGGAAATAGCGTCTCAGCATGGTAATAGCATCCTTACATTTGCAGAGTATCTGGGCAAACAAAACAGGCTCTTAGAAGCTATTCGTCCTCAGTTATATGATGAATTTCCTCCTGATCACGATTTTCAGAATTGGATGAAGCTGAGTCCGGTCCGCCAACGTTCTGTCCTTCCTCCTCTATAACTTCCTGGGCTTGTTCTCTCACCTCTCCAATGCTTCCCATCAAACTTTCGGCATACTCTTTCGTCAAAACTCTAGATATTATCAAATTCACCAGAGAGTTGGCTGAAGCCTCCCCTGTAACTCTACCTATCTGCCCCTTTATCTGCCTCCACTTAAGCCTTGTATTTCCGCTCTTAGATACATAAATTATTCCAAGAATGCCATTTGCATTGATGAACGTGATGTCACGGATCTTCTTCAAAGTGACCTTATCCACCGCTTCTACATATATCGATCCATGATTTCCTTCTTTCTCGGGGAATACTTCAGGGTCTCTAAGATAGCTTTCTGGGATGAAAGATTTACACGTACTGTTGATCAAAAACCTACGAAACTTCTCAAGAGTAGTATTTGTATCGATTTGAGCCAAATGCTTCTGTCCCTACCTTTAATCTCAGGTCTTGATGATCAAAATTTTGATATAAATATTGCTTAGGTCAACGACCTCTGTTAGTTGGAGTTATAAAGAGTACCCTTTAGAATTTTTCTAGAACAGCATATATTATAAGCTTTAAATAACAAATAGAAGTCAGATACCTTGATGATTAGGAGGAAGGTCATAGCACTAATCGTAATTATGATAATGTCCCTAGTCCCCTTACCAATTGGTCAAGGTCAGATCATTGACAAAGGCAGGTATAGTATAGAAGAAGTGGATGGATGGGAGAAAATAATAACCGAGACAATTACTGTAGCAGTTCCATCCGATTCTACTATTCCTATGTTCATATGGTGGTACAACAACGATAACAGCATTTTGTATGTAGCAAAATATGAGGGGCTGGCGGAAGCTTGGTTATTTACATCAGAGCAATTCAGCCATGCTAAGTTGTTCGTAGACAATAAGGGTTTTACGTATGAATTCATAGTGCGTGCCAATTCACATGGTTGGATGGAGACTTCAGGGTTTGTTCTGAAGAAGATTAATGAAGCATCAAATATCCTACATCCTTTCTTCTTCTCCTTCTCCCAAGGAAACTGGGAGTTAACGCCAATCGAAGAAATCAGGGCTGAGGACGGTACACTGGTAGGCCTTGCCTTTGCCTTCATTCTTACTGATTCTAAAAACTCAAGTTTTGAATTTGCAGAGGGCAATATCATCATAAGAAACAAGTTATTCTTCGATCCAGTTATGATGCAAGTTGAAAAAAATGAGGTAATATTATCAAAGGCGGAGTTGAAATCTGACATAATCATCTCTAATTGGAAATGGAACTATGACGCCTTTTTTGGTACGCTCGGAGAGCTTTCTTACGAACTCCCAGAGATAGTGCCTAGGCTGGTTCTAAGCTCCACATTAAACATTCGCAGTGTAGATGGAAGGGAGGTAATCGATGTAATGAATGAAGAGAGGGATGGTATTACAAGTGTAAGTAGCCAGACGAGCCTTGAAGTCAGGATCAGAGTTGGAGATAGAACCATAGTAGTAGGCAGAACGGATGAAGAAGGTGAGATAGTTACAATGAACGGACTTCCAAAGTTAGAGATGCTGACGAGAGGAAGAACCATGTCGGGTTTCTTCAGTTTCAACCCTAGTGCTACGGTGGTTTATAAAGGCCAAAGCAATATGAAGTTTGTGGATGTGGAAGGAGTCTTTTGGGCTGCAAGGGGTTTGAAGACATTCATCGTCTATCCTTACTTTGGTGGCGGTACATTAATGCACGATCCTTCAGTAGGTGTATCTTCTCCAGAATTAGAATCAGAAGCCCCTAAATACATATTCAAGTCGCCCATAGCAAGCATGGATATCGTTCCTCCACCACAAACCATCGTTCCAATAGAAATGGTGCCGATCTTTGAATTAGCAGTTAGCGCGATAATATTCGTCATGATCGTTGCTGCTGTGATCGTTATTAACAAGAAGACTAAGATAGAAGTGCTGGACGGTTTAGATTACCACTGATTATTCTCAAGAGATATATGGCATGCTTGACCTATCGAAATCTTTGACTATTTCCAAGTAAGGAATCTTACTTCTCTTTTCAGTAACTTCTAAGATCTGTGGCAAGATGGTTGAAAGTCCTTTCTTTAAAAACTCAGTTGTTTTATGACCCTCTCCAAAAGAATTCATTGCAATCTTGTAAGCAATCATTCTCACATCCGCTTCCTCAGCATAACCCAGCGCGTGCAGATACTCATGGAGCAGTATAACATATATGAAAGGGTTAGCATCTTTTCTTAACTCATCTGAAGTCTTCAAAGCATCAAGCACGAATCGGTTCATTATTATGGCGTTTGAGCCGATCTGATGCATTGCTCCGATGTATGGCGGGAGGTCTGATATGTATAAAGTCAAGCCTGCCCTTCTCTGACCTATCGATCTATCTGTCGTCTCCTTTACGAGCTCGAATATATCACCAATATTTTCACAAAGTTCAAGTTTTTCAGATGGTGCCAAGACCTTAGTCTTATCCTTCATTGTAGACGAATCCATAATCGTCTCTGACTCGCCTCTTTGATAACTCGCTAACTCTTCCTTTTTATCCATAGTATTTTTATCAATAAGATCGATATAAACACGTTGGTTCACAAAGAGTCTCTATAACTTCTTCCTCACCACTTCACCTCTTGGATACAATTCCTCGAATATAATGGCTTGAAATTTGTAAATCTTGACATTTGGGGAAAGCCAAGCATCTGGGGGAGCCCCAGCTTTCATACAGGTATTTGAGAGAAACTCTTCAGCATCCCACTTATACTCTATCGAGACTTGAGGTAGGAGCAAACCACTACCCCAAACCCATCTGAAGATCAGACCATCTTCGCCTATCTTCACTTTGGATGGATACTCCCTTGGAGATTTCACAATTATGAGCTCTGGAGGGGTTAGAACGCTGACTTCGATCCACACTTCGTTTAACTCGTCTACTGAAAGAGGTTCAAATCTAGGGTCTTCAACAGCCGCCGCGATTCCTGAGTCGATGATGGCCTCTATTAAGGGCTTATCTGGATATGGATATCCTATGCATCCTCTAAGATGCTTTTCACCATGTTCTTGTTTGTTTATCGTAACGAATACTCCACATTTCTCGTAGAATTTTTCTGGCAAATCTTTAGACGGTTTAATCCTTTTTTGATCTTTGACATAATTCTCTATGGCATCTCTGGCTATTTTCACCAAGAGCTTCCCTTCTTCATCACTTATATCTAAAATCATCACTGAGTCTAAAAAATGCGCCTTGATTTAAACTTGTTATAATCTTTGTCTAACTCTTTCTGAAAGTTTCCTTAGTCTTAACCAATGGCTCCCTATCCAATAGACCTTGCCACATTTCATACAGGAATAGAAATGGTCATGCTTTTCTAATATACTCTCTGGAACATTTTTCAGCCTATTCTTGTCAACTTCTTCTATATCTCCATTGCATAAAGGACACCTTGAATTTTTTGGATTAAGCTCGGGTTTCAATCCAAAGTTCCTGAATACAGCCACAATTCTATCTTCATCCTCCTCTTCTGACAACAATATGGACTTTAACTCATTCAGTAGGGCTTTATTATGAAGGGCTTTGTCAGAAGTTAAGATGATTCTATCCTCGTTCTTAGCAAGGGTTAAGATACTCTCATCTAAGATCTCAGCATCATAAAGAACATCGAATCCGTAGATTCTTAACTTTCTTGCTAAGCTTCCAAGCATACCATCAACTACGAATCTTACCATGTATGACCTTTCCTACTCCTGCTGGTGAGATTATTTCTCCATTTAAAAAGACCTCTTTACCTCTGATGAATGTAGCATAAACGCCAGCTTTTACAACCATGCCATTGAAGGGGGAGAATTTAGCCTTTGAGAAGAAGTTTTCCTGATCAACCCTCTTTTCATTCTTTAGATCAATTACCGTAAAGTTCGCCACTCTTCCCACATCTATTTCTCCAGAATAATCCAAGGAAAACCTCCTCGCTGGTTTTATGGTGAAAGCGTCAATAACTCTATGCAAAGGGAGCAAATCATCTTTCACTAAGGTGAAAAAGACTGGCAAAGCTATTTCTAGACCAGGGAAGCCAGGATGAGCTTTTTCTTTCTCTTCTAAAGTATGAGGGGCGTGGTCTGTGGCGAGAATATCTACATCTCCATCTGATATTCCTTTTAGAATTGCCTCTGTATGCTTCTTTGAGCGTAAGGGCGGTTCTACTATAGCTATTTTGCCAAACTTTTGAAATACTTCATTTGTAAGAATTGCATGATGAGGGGTTGCCTCACAGGTTACATCAACGCCATTTCTCTTAGCTCTTTTGATCTTGCTTAACCCATTAAGAGTGGAAACATGGCATATGTTTACCTTTCCATGAGATTCTCTTGCAGCGTTTATGGTCATTTCTATTGCATTCTCTTCAGCTTTTACAGGATGAGCCTTTGCATGTGAATTAGGCGATGGAGCATCTCCAACCTTTCTTATCATTTTAGGGTCTTCCGCATGAGTAGAGAGCGTAATGCCCAGAGATGAAGTTGCTTTGAGTAGATCAAATATTTCTTTTTCTGTAGAATATTTCTCACCATCCAGAGACCCTGCCATGTATATCTTCATGGCTATGCAACCAGAATTTGCTAAATCTCTAACTTGATCAGGACTCTTTGGAGTTGCATAAAAGCCTACGTCACAATAAAGCTTTCCTTCAGCTTTTTGAATTCTTGCTTTAAGAGCTTCAGGGGTTGTAGTGGGCGGCTTGTTGTTTGGCATGTCCAAAACTAGTGTAAAACCTCCTGCTACAGCCGCTGCTGTGCCAGATGAGAAGTCCTCTTTGTAAGATAGCTCGAAATCTCTAAGATGAGTGTGAACGTCTATGAATCCAGGAAGAACGACCCTACCTCCAGCATCAAAAACTCTATCAGCCTTTAACAAATTGCTATCCTTTCCTACCTTGGCAATTCTATCTCCTGCTATAGATATGCCCGCCTCTGTAAGCTCTCTTTTTAGCCAGACCTTTGCATTGATTATATTTACAATTTCTTCCATTCTTCACTCTCTTCTAATTCAAGGAATTTCAAGAATATAACATCTCTTGTCAACAATCCTACAAACTCATTATCAGCTATAACGGGCAAAGTGTTCAAACCTCTATTGAGAAGGATGTCTATGGCCTTTTCAATGTGATTATCAGGCTCCACATACTCGTCAACCCTCTTCATAACGTCCATAACTAAGAGCCTCTTAAAAGCAGAATCAGCATGATATATTGAGTCTCTGGTAAGAAGATCGAACAGTGTGAGGGCTATCTCTTTTTCACTTATTATGCCTACAGGTTTATTGTTATCAACTACAACAATCTCCCTTGCTGGAGATTTTCTTATCTTTTCCAAAGCTTGGGGAAGCTTTGCATCAGGGTTGATAGTGATTATGGATAATGTAATAGCATCTTTAACTTTCGTCTTTCCTTTACTTTTCAAGAGATTTATGATCATTTTTCTAGTTACAAGACCTATGGGTTGAAGATCATGGATTATGGGAAGTGCGCTTATATCTTCATCTCTCATTCTCCTCGAAACCGTAAGAAGATCTTCATCAAGCTTACCCGAGACGAATTTATCGCTCATGAATCCTGATACGCTCATTGAAGAAGGTGATAGCCCTTTGAGGCGTTTTGTGCCAAGCTTTATGAACACATCCTTTACAGTCGCTACTCCTACTGGTATGCCTTCCGATGTTACAATGGCTCTATCTGCCCCTTTTTTACTCATAACATAGATAAGTTGAGCTAATTTGTCACTTTTGCTTACTGTAAAAACTCTGTCTAAAAGGATGTCTGAAACCTTTATCCTATCCAATGAATCAGTGCGCAATTACCTTTAGCACCTCTCTCCTGGAGAAGATTCCTGTGAGGCGATGATTCTTATCTAGAACTGGTAATGCTCCTATGCCATTGTTCACCATACCTCTAGCTGCTTCAGTAACGCTATCTTCCTCATGAATTATAAAAACGGGTGAACTCATGACATCTCCTGCAATGGCTATGCCAAAGTAAGCCACTTTTCTGTGAGTGGGCTCGTAAAATCCACCCAAGGAGCGCCTGAATACAACTTTTCTTTTAATATCAAATTTTGTGAAGGCTATGTTAAATGGCGAAATGAGCCCTATCAGCTTCCCTTCACTATCAACTATCACAACACGCCTAGTTGGAGTCGATGCCATTAGTTCAACTACATGGTGAATACTATGAAAGGGTGAAGCTGTTGCAACTTTCTTGTCCATTACATCCCTAACTCTTAAATCGCTACTACCATAATCTGCTAGGTACTTCGTCAGATCATGAGTAGTTAATATCCCTACTAAACGGCCTTTATCTATTACTGGTAGCCCGCTAAGATCTTTTTCCAGCATAACCTTGGCTGCTTCGTTCAAAGGCGTTGAAGGTTCCACTGTTATCACTTTTGTTACCATCAAATCCTTTACCAGCATCTGATCGATAGGTCTTTTTCTCCACCTTGGAGAGCCTTTACCTAGGGCAAAAGCCATATCGCTCCTTGATAAAATGCCTAGAACTCTTTCCTTCTCATCAACTATCAACAACTTTCCTATCTTTTTGGTAAGCATTACATTTCTTGCCTTTGCCAAAGAATCGTTAGGATTTAATGTGAAGACTTCACGGGTCATATATCTTCCAACTTTTTCCATTGTTATGACACCAAATAAAGCCTGATCATAATATGATCAAGATTTACTTTATGGTATGTAACTTATTAAGGGTTAAGTTAGACTATGGCAAATCTTCAGAGGATCTTTCCCCTTCACGGCAATTCTCGCACAAAAATCTACCGTCCACTTCCAGCAAGTAATCAGACCATTGGTTGCAAGAATCACAGTAGCCGGCTAAGTAACCCCTTTTTTTTCTTGGCTCACCAGCCATGATGCGGGCTTTTTCTGATATTACATCCATGACTTCAGGTGTCACAGAGATTATGTCTGACATTGTTATTATGCCGACCAGTTTGCTATTATGGGTCACACCTAGCCTTTTTATCCCTAGATTTCTCATAGCTCTGGCTGCTTCTCTTATGTCCTTTTCACTGTCAATAGTATGTAGAGGCGAGGACATTATATCCCGCGCCAGAACCTTACTTGGCTTCAAGTCCTTTGCTACAATTTTGAGAGCCATATCCCCGTCTGTAACTATTCCCACGGGTTTATCGCTTTCAGTAATAACTATGCTCCCAACTTTATATTCAATCATTTTGAGAGCTAAATCCTTTGCTGTCTCATTAGGAGGTGCCGTAATGACAGGGCTATTCATAATCTGTCCCACCAATACTCTTGTACGCACTGATGGCTCTATAGTCAAACTTTTCCCATCTTTTAATTAATTAGATCACATTAAATACTTTGCTCACCAAATCCCACAGAGACGATCTTTCCACCACTTTGTGGGAGAGCTCTCGCTATATCATCAAGATTTATAGCCTTGAATAATTTTGACTTTTCGCGAGCCATTTTAACAAGATTGGCTTTGACCTTTTTAGCAGTTTTGCCAATCGTATCTCTATCAGGCTCTAATACAACATATGCTAAAGTGTTTTTCTTTACAGCGCTTGGTGGTCCTCCCATAACTGCTATGCCATCTTCCATCTGATGCACGCCTATAGCGATTTTAATCTCTAAATCTTTAATGTAGTTCTTTTTTCCTTCAATTAAAAAACTACCTTTTGGCAGATACATGCCACTTGGGGCTTGAGCTTTAACTTGCTTTGGTTCGACCCAATAAGCGTCCATAGATGTAAAACCTTCCTTCCATGCTCTACTGTAACTAGCGACAGCTTGGGCTGTCTCATTTATGCTCTTCTCCATTTTTGGACCAGCGTCTTTCAATATGAAGAAAGGTGATCCTGGAATATCTGCATGAAAAACTATATCGTTATTCTTCATATGCTTTCTTATGATTGTTGAATTTGATGTAGAATCTCTTCCACCAATTGCAAGCAATCCATCTGATGTTATGAACCAGCGATATCTTTCGAACCATGCCTTTTCCCTTTTTACCTTGGTTTCTTCAGATTTTGCAATTGTCTCATGCTCCTCAAGCTTCTTTGTCAAAGCGTCTTTCTCTGCTACTAGAGATTCTTCAGCCGATTCTATGGCTCTTGATTTCTTCTCTAAGCTCTTCGCTTCATCATATAGTTGGGATGCAAAAGCCATGGCCGAAGATTTCCTATCTACCTCAAATTTCAAGCCCTTTATCAAAACAAGTAACGTATTATCTATTATCTTTAAATCATCTATTTCTAAATCTGAGAATCTATTCATCATTGCCTCGAGATTTTGAATGCCTTGCGAAACAGCCACACTCGAAATTTTTTGTGCAATGTTTCTGAGGGTCTCAGCCTTAATCAATATGCTTTCTTTTAACTTCCTTTGTTCTTCTAAGGCGAATTCTATCTCCTCTATCTTTTGGCGTAAAGGTTTAAGGTTGATTTCGTATTTGGAAGTCTTCATCTCTTCATTAAACAACTCGTCTAAAGCTTCGAGATAGGATGAGAAAGTTTTAAAATCTCTTCCTCTATAAGATAAGAACTCAAAGGGTGCAGCATCTACAGGGCGCCCATTTTCAAGAAGTAGTATCGGCTTAGCATCTTCAGCTTCGGGAAGGCTGATTACTTCCTTTACCTTTACAAGTATTTTTTGAACATCTTCTTTCTTAAGACTCATCCCTATGGCTTTAGGGTCTATTTCAGCTCTTGCAAGTATTTCTTCAACATACTTCTTTGATAGGGATAGATTCCTCCCTAACCACCTTGAAGCTTCTAGCTTTGAGCTTAACAAGGGCAACAAATCATCCAGATTCAAAGAGTTTATGTTCAAGCCCTTATATGGTGGGAGGGAATATTTCATTCTAGGCAATACTTCACGATGCCTTACCTTTAGCTTCCTTAATGCTGATATGATAATATCATCCTTATCTGTGAGGATTATGTTACCTTCACCAAAGAACTCACCTATGAGCTTAAAAAATCCTTCAGAAGAGCTCAGATTCAAGATTGCTATTCTTTCTCCTTCAGGTTGTTCAGTCCCAATTATCTTTGCTCTAACTATTCTCCTCCTCAAAGACGCTGCTATTCCCGAAGACTCTTCTCTTTCTATCATGTATCTTGTGAGCCATAAGCCCTTTCCTGCCGATATCACCAAACTCTTCTCAGGTTTTTCACTATGATGTAATTTTAGAAGTATAGTATTCTCATCTATCTGATACACATTGCTTATATAATACCCAGTAAGGACTTCATTCAACTTCTTCACTATATGCTTTATCTCTATGCTTGATAGCTCCAAATCCATCAGTAATTAATAACGGATAAGTTAAAAGCGTTGATTCTTACTAGCTTCGAACTGATAGAAAAGCATGGATGCACCTTTACAACCAAATTTCAAAAGATCATCGAATATAACTCACGCTTTTAAATTCGTTTAGATTGTTATTTCCTGGATAGCTTTAGGTAAGAATCGTGGATGAGAAGGTAAAACCGATCCGTTTTAAGAACCTGTCTGATTTTTTGAAATGTTTCGAGAACCAATCACTTGCAAGTCTTGCTACTTCTTCTAGGGTTCCTGGTTCTTCAAAAAGATGAGTTGCCCCTGGAATGATCTTCATCTCTTTTTTACAGTGTAATTCGTTATAAGGTTCCATGTTAAGCTCCAATACATTTAAATTTCGTTAAAACTTTCTCAGTGTGATAAACATGAAGCAACTTGACCAAGTCTTCTGGATTCGTGCCTTCTTAGGAGCGGCTACAGGCTTGCTCTCAGGCGTAGTGGGCTTTTCTGATGGTATGCTATACACAGGGCTTTTGCTTGGCCCAATAATGTATATCGTATCTTACCTAGTGGCTAAGTATGTTGTAAGATTAAATCTGCCCCAACAGGAATCTCACAAGATATTTACCACTGGCTTAGGCAGCTTCATAGCTCTCTGGCTCTTTACTTGGATTATCTATTATACTATCAGTCTCCCCCATACTATCAGTCTCCCCCCTTGATTTCAGTTGCCTCTGTAAGAAGTTGAGAAAACCTATCCAAGTCTCAAAGTACTCTCTATCGAAATCATCGCTCCATGAAGATGAGGATTTACGCTTAAAAAATTGGCGTAACCTCTTTAAATGGTCAATATCTCTAAGTTGCTTCTCCTTGGACTCATTTGTTAGGAAATCTATTATGCCTTCGATTGCAAACTTGATACCTGGGTTTATATCAAGACCTGGATGATTATTCGTAGGCTTAAGAAGGTTTCTGGCATCAGAATACTTCTTTTCAAGGATAAGCTGAAAACATCTTCTTATTTTATCTCTTCCCATGTCGACCATTATCATTTATCCCTCTTGAATCTACTGCAAAATAGGCAGCGGGCTTAGCAATGGGTGGCTGGACTAGTTCAGCCTTTAATCCAAAAGCGTCCCTAGATAGGCGAACTCTAATATGGACTCCTTGAGATACAACGTTCCCCCCCGTTTCTACTTCATAGTAACTTTGCTCTGCACTAACTCTTGCTCTAACAGTGTTGGTAATTAGAACAGCCATATCATCTCTGATAGCTAATGAGCATAAATCGTGTAAATGCCTGGCCAGTTTTGCCTGCCTTTCTATAATTCTTTCTCCGCCTTGATATTCAAAGATGAAATTGTCCGTCAATGTGTCTATTATGAGCAATTTGACGTTAAATGGAGCCTCTCTCTTTAACCTTCTTGGTACTTCTATCTGCTCATCTACGCTTCTTGCTCTCACAACCATTATCCTGTCGAATACATCTTCTTCCAATTTAATACTTTCTGCCATCTCTATAATCCTCTCAGGTCTGAAGGTTCCTGAAGAGTCCACAAAGACAACTCCACTCTCTTCATTCAAGCGCTGCAGATTAACGCAGAGTTGAAAGCATATCTGAGTCTTTCCTGTTTTGCTGGCTCCAAAAAAGTCTGTTACTAAGCCTGTCCTTACTCCTCCACTCAATAGTTCATTCAGCGACTTTGATCCTAAGTCTATCTTTTTACGACTGATTGCCCTATGGGATGCTTCAGAACCTTTACTTGCATTGCTTAAGGACATGATTACATTTCTTATGATTTCCATCACATCTTGTCTATTTAGCTCTAATTCTTCCAAGGCATTCATGGGAAGTGTAGCAACGTCCAACAATGTATTTAATCCTAAATCTTTCAGTTTAAGGGCTAAGTTCTTGGGAATCCAGTCTACCTCATTGACATCTTGGTTCGTGAGCATTTTCAGCCTTTAAGGTTCAAAGATTAAAACTTAGAATAAAACGTTATCCCCTATATTTAGCTTTGAGTTGATGTTAGGATTACGGCTTAGGAAGATTTTTATTTTAGACCTCTTTGAATAGAAAAACTAGAGCAAGGGGAATTATTTATTGTCTCAGGTCATGAAGAAACCCATAACGGCACTACAAAAAGCCATCAACAAGCACGTTGTAGTTAGATTGAAGAGCGATATAGAGTATAAGGGAAAGATGTGCAACATCGATCCCTACATGAACTTGATTCTGATAGATGCAGAGGAATACAACAAAAATAATCTCTTGGCCAACTACGGGAAAGTTGTTATAAGAGGCAACAACGTACTCTTCATCAGAATTGTAGAGGATCTTTAAGAGGAATGCACGATTATGGATAGGCATATTCATATTGAGCAACTTAAAAACACTGCAATAGAGGACCTTGAAGTAGAGATTGTAGAGCGTAAAGGACAGGGTCATCCTGATAGCCTCATAGACGGGGCATCAGAATCCGTCTCTAGAGCCTTATGTGAATACTATCTTCAAAATTATGGCAATATCCTACATCATAATGTAGACAAAGGCCTTCTTGTAGGTGGCAGGTCTAACCCTGTGTTCGGCGGAGGAGATGTTATAGAGCCTATATATGTAATTGTGGCAGGAAGAGCTGTAAGCTTCATAGCAAAAGAAAATAAGATGGAGCCTATACCTGTGGGAAGGCTTACCGTATCAGCAATAAAGAAATTTTTCAAGTCAAATATGAGGTTTCTTGATCCCGAGAAGCACATCATAGTAGATTACAGAATAAAGCAAGGATCGGCAGACCTTATCCATATTTTCGAAAAATCTAAGGGCATACCTTCATCCAACGATACTTCTATAGGAGTGGGCTACGCGCCTTTAAGCCCAACAGAAAGGCTTGTTCTAGAAACTGAGAGATTCTTAAATTCCGACAAGTTAAAGAAGGAAATTCCTGAGTTAGGAGAGGATATAAAAGTCATGGGCTTAAGAAAGCACAGAGAAATCAATCTTACAATTGCTGCAGCTACGATAAGTAGCCTAATTCCTGATAAGAGCCACTATGTTAGCATCATGGAGGATACTAAGAAGAGGGTCGAAGATTTTTCTTCTAAGATTACAGATATGGATGTAAAATTGAAGATGAATCCTGCAGACGATTACCAGAGGGGTGTATTCTATCTTACTGTGACAGGAACTTCAGCTGAAGCTGGAGACGATGGCAACACAGGCAGAGGCAATAGGTCCAACGGCTTGATCACGCCTTTGAGAGAATGTTCTATGGAGGCATCGGCTGGCAAGAACCCAGTCAATCATACTGGCAAGCTCTTTAATATCTTGGCCCAAAGAATTGCAGATAAGGTATACAATGAAGTAAAAGGGATAAGGGAGGTTTACACTCGCATGCTCAGTTGTATAGGCAATCCCATAGACCAACCTCAAATAGCCAGCGTTGCCTTGGTGCTGGAGCAAGGCATTTCATTATCATCAATAAAAACAGACGTAGAATCGATAACGGAAGAACAAATATCAAAGGTTACCGATCTCACGTCCTTAATCTTAAGCGGCTCTATCAGATTCTTTTGACCCCTTATCCTTTACAGATCTCCAGTTTATCACTCCATCCTCTAACATAGAAAGACGCTGACTCTAATTTGCACTCGACATTGAACCTCTTCTTAAAAAATTTCAATATATTCGATAAGTCTCTGTCCAAGAGTATGGATGAATTTGGGTGCTTTTTGTCGATGTGTTGAGGCCAGTCTATTATCCACGCTTTCTTTCCATCATAAAGAACATTATATTCGCTGAGATCGCCATTTACTATACCTCCTAAAGTGTAAGCCAGTTTGACATCAACTATAATATTATACATTACTTTTTCAGGAGAATCTAAGATTTTTATGTCAGAAAGCATCAACCCCTCCACTTTTCTCATAAGAACAGCGTGTCTCTCTCTAGCTATGGCCTCTGGCACCGAAACTCCTATTGGATATAATTTTTTTAAAGCATCGTACTCTTTCTTTGCAGCCTGCATATTTGCCATTAGCCAACGATGCCCACTAAGAGTTGTAGTATATTTGCGTTTTTTCCTTATAGCTCTAAAGCTTATTCTTCCTATTCTATAGAACTTTATTGCATATTCCTCTCCAAGATCGTTTACAGCCTCGATAACATCAGATTCTTTGCCCATTCCTATGGGCTTCCCAAGAGCACTTATCAGATTTCTTTTGACAAAGGCATTAAGAGCTATGGCATCAAGCCCAGCTGAGACTAACGAGTAACCTTTTCCACCGCTAACAATGAGCCCCATCTCATTAAGCCTATCGAGCCTAAATTCAACCTCTTCCTTAGCAAGATCACTTACTCTAACTATCTGATCAACAGGAATAAACTCGTAAGACGGAATCATTTTCTCCATTGAATGAAGAACAGCCCAGTCTTCTCGCTCAATCTTAATCAAAGACTTGGCAACTTGCTCTAAAGATGACAATCGGACCCACTTTTTCCATGAATTCTAACAATTACTGAATTGAACTACCACTTTTATAAATTGTTTTTATTAAAGCAAAAAATTTTAGTTTTTTATACTGCTTCTGATACTGCCTCTTTTTCTATCCTTTTCAATTGGCCCTTATACATCTCTAATACCTCCTTAACAGTGGTTGCATCTTCAGGCGCTTTATCATCCCTAATCTTGCCTGTATACTTAGGGAACCTTAATGCAAGACCACTACCTTTGCGGATGGCATCCATGCAACATGTATGGATCGGGCTAACGGTTATCTCGGCAGCAATGGTTTCAACAACTACTTGAGGAACAAACCAGACATCAGCCTCCAACTTTGAATCAACACGACCATGCTTATGGGCGATTTTGTAAGGAGCAAGCATCTTTGGAAATTTCTCTAAGTCCTCATCGGTAAACCCAGTCCCAATTTTACAAACAGTTCTGAAAATATCTGCATCTTTATCATAAGCAGCAAGTAAGAACGCACCGTATTTGCCGGCTCTGCGACCCCTACCATGGAACGCACCTACTATTACTAGATCTAAAGTATCTTTCAGCTCACTTCTATACTCTCTTTTGAGCTTGATCCAGCTGAACTCTCTCGCACCTGCTCTGTAGACGCTATTAACATCTTTTATCACTAAACCTTCGCAACCATCAGATATGGCTTGTTCCATGAAGTTCTCTATCTCTTTTGGATCATTCGATTTTATGCTTTGAACAACTCTAACTCTATCATCCTTTATTATGATCTTTTCCAAAATTTCTCTCCTTTCAGAGTAGGGCCTTTGAGTCAAATCCTCGCCATTCAGATATAGAACATCAAAGAAGAACAACGAAACAGGATAGGCTCTCATAGCCTCCTCTATTCCATACTTTCGCCTTCTGTGCATAAGCTCTTGAAAAGGTAAAAGCTCTCCCGTATCAATATTCATGGCTACGCACTCTGCTTCTGCTATAACTTTATCAGCTTTGAGATTGCTCCTCACAAGATCTTTAACGTCAGGGTAATGATGAGTTATATTCTCCAATCTACGTGAAAACAAATTTACTGATTTTCCATCCTTATGGATTTGAATACGCTCCCCATCAAGCTTATACTCTGCAACACTTCTTCCCTCGAGCTTTTCTACTATTTCTTGCGCTGTCTCAAGTCTTTCAGCCAGCATGGGTCTGATAGGCTTGCCTAAGGTTATTCTGAACCTTTTTATGCCATTTAGTCCCTCAGTTGCTACGGTCTTTGCAATAGCCCCTAGATCACTAGACAGGTTATAGGCTCTCTCAAGCAAAGGTCTATTGCTCTTATCATTCGTATAGGCAATAGCCAATGCATCCAAGACTGTATAGTCTGCCACACCGAGCCTAAGTTCGCCTGTTATAGTTCTGATGATATACCTTGCTTCTTTTGGTGTTGCATCGTTGAATAAGCTTGAAATATACTTGAGCTTTGCATCTATTGATCCTGGTCCAGACATCTTTGCCATCTTGTCTAAAGTTTCGTATACCCTCTCTACTGTAAGGGGTTCTCTAAAGAGTATGGCTTGTGCCCGGTCCTTCAGAACTTCCTGAGCAACTAGACCTATATCTCCCATCTTCTTGTAAATCTTTTCTATGCTTTCTAAATCTCTGCCTGCTGCAAACCCTATAGCTTTGATGGCAAGCTTCTCTGCAACTCCTATCTCTATTCCCACATAGTCAGGGTAGAGCTTACCTTGAGTTAGATATACTACCTTATCTATCAAATTTGGATCAGTCTTTTTAAACAAGTCTACAAGGTGGTCAGTAATCTCTAGCCTCTTCGTTGTCTCTTCTATCTTCTCGTAAGTGTCTGCTATTATCGAATATAACATGCAAACCAATAGATTTAAAGGCTTATTTTTATTTAAATCATTGCGTTCAAAGCTTCTTATGGTCGTCTATATCTCGTTTCCGAATACTTTTTAAGATCATCGAAAAAGAGCTTCCCAATCTCGGGCAGGCAATCAAAACAGGCAGTAAAATCAAAAAATGAATACATGGGGTGAAAACAAATCTTAGTGTGCCAAGTTTCCCTTTGGCATTGAGGACAATAAACCTTTACTAACTCAAACTTCATTTCATCTTCACAATCTTCTTAACAGATATAGGCATTAATCCAACAAATCGTCTATTGGTATGTCTTGGTATCTGCCATCTGGTAAGGTTCTTCTGATAGATATGGGCAAAGCTTTGCTCTGTAGTTCAGCTATAGCGAGGGAAATAGGATCCTTTATGTTAGGAGGCACGGATATGAAAGGGGGTGCACCAAGGGCAAGTTGAAGAGCGCGGGCTCCAATGATCCTTGCCCTCTCAAATCTAGTGAGATTAGGAGGGCCTATGATAACCTTCTTATCAGTAACCTTCTTTACCTTCTTTTTATCTAATGGAGCCTTTGATATAGCCGCTACCAATGTTCTCTTAAGACTAAAAAAATGCCAAATAAAGCTTTTGATTTAAGAACCAGATACCAAAATCAACAAATCCCTACAGATCTGTTAATTTCATCCTTTTGACACTCTGAAAATCCAGTTGCCATTCTTTGCTATTAGTAACAGTTCTTTTTGCTGTCTGATTTTGAGCTATTCGCGTATGACCTCGAAGGCTATCTTGGTCTTCGCTTGATATTCAACCACCTTGCCTTCCTTTACAACCATACTGAAGCTAATGACCTCGACCCACCGAATTTCTTCAACGGTCTTTGCAGCTACCTTGACCGCGTTTTTGGCCGCATCTGTAAAATCTCTATTAGATCTGCCTATGACCTCTATCAGCTTAAACACCAATTTAACAATCACCAACAGCAAGATTGGAACCTACTTATAAAAACTTATGTTGTCTTTGTGTTGGTTTTCCAAGATAGAATGGAGTTTTCAGGTTTTGAAATCATCTTTTTTATCGATAAAAATTTAAACGCAGGTTGATAGATGATAGATAATCTATCCCATGAACTCAAAGACTTCAGTCTCTAGGTTGAACATTACAATAGAGGTTTATGGAAAAGGAAGGGCTGAAGGAGAAGTCTTTCGCCATCTTGCTCCAATTACCTTAAACGCTTTGTTAAGGAATATGCCTTCACAGGGAAGAGCCATCAGGTTCAGGGATCAATTTGTTTACATCACTTTAGGAATAGTTGCTGGTGTAGAAAAGGCAAGAAAGAGTTTCCAAAAGGGAGAGATAGGATTTTTATCATCGAACGGGGCTTTGTGCTTCTTCCTTGAGAATTGTGAGGTGGCCATGCCCGTAAATCCCTTAGGCAAAGTCACTTTCGGACTAGATGTCCTTAGTAAGGTAGGAGCAGGAGACGTCATAACCGTTGATATCGATTAGGTTCCTACTATTTTTAATCAAAATGAGTCTAAAAACCTCAGTTCAGCATCCTTTTAATAAAATGGTCAATATCAACCAGCTGATACAAGCGCATAAACGTAATGCCCACTATAACCTCCGAACTTCTTCAGAATTCCCTTGGCCTCTAAAGACTTCAAAAGTGCAGATGCTGTCGATGCCCTTATATTAAGAGTCTTTGCAGTATTGTAAACTGTAATGGCCTTTAAAGGCCCAAATACTTTAATGGCTTGCTTCTCATCCATCTTCGGTACGGCTATGTCCCTTTTTACCTTTTGAAGAGCCTTCGACTCTTTTTCTTGCTTTTTTGCAACTGTAGCTTGAGCCTTTTCGGCTTGTGAAATGGATTTTTTCTTAGTGCCACCCATAATTATCATGAAACCATAAAGAATACTTACAAATAAACCTATTTTAGAAGTGAACTTGTGCCATAATGCGCTTCTTAATGTTCAAGAGTTTAAGGAACCTTCCCTTTTAATAAAACTCAAGCGAGTTGGAACTTCGTCACAAATGGCACTCTAACAATAACAGCAAATGAAATAAAATATTTTTTATTTATACCAGTCTAAGCTCTCTTCTATGTAATTTATAAAAGAAGAGAAGAAATCCTTTATTTCATCACTCATACTAGTCTTAGAAATCAAATTCTTGGCAAATTCTGCAAATCTTTTTGACTCTTCCTTGGCAGATTTAAGCGCTTCAGTCCTTCTTATAACTTGCCTTATAGATTCAATTTCAGTATTTGTTATGTATCTTTTGCGCATAACATTATTCAGCAATTTTAGTTCATCCTTGCTCGCTCTCTCATGCAGAAGTATTATGTGAAGTGGCTTTTTCCCAAGGACGAGGTCTCCTCCAGGCTTTTTTCCATACTGCTCTTTTGTTGCAAAAGTGTCTATTATATCATCCTGAATATCAAATGAATAGCCAATGTTGGTGGCAGCATCTCTGAGCAATTCTACATCACGCTCAGGAGCATTTCCAAGTATAGCACCAATAAGAATAGTTGCTCTGAATAGTGATGCTGCCCTTTTGTAGGCCATTTTGGACCACTCGGCAGCGTTAGGATGAGCATATTCAAAAAGCAAATCTAGTATCTGGCTTTCATTGACTTCACAATAACCTTCTATGAGCAAGCTCAAGGCTTTATCTATTTTATCGATAGAGAAACCAGACCTCGATATGCATTGTAATGCTAAAGCGAAGATCAAATCGCCAGCAAAGATAGTTATTCTTTCTCCAAACCTCCTATCATAATCTGTAAAGAGATTATGAAAAGATTTTCCACCTCTTCTAAACTTATCCTTATCAACAAGATCGTCATGAACTAAAATGCAATGCCTGTAAAGCTCAATGCCAACGCATACATCCAGTATGTTTTCATCTATTTTTCCTGTATATCCCTTGTAAGATAATAGAGTACTGCAAGAAGCGAGCCTCTTTCCCTTTCTAAGAGAGTATTCACGAATATTATCATATAATTCACTTATGAATGGATGATAATCCTTTGCATTTTGGGTCAGATTAGAGAAATAACTCTCAAGTTTTCCTTCAATCAGTAAACCATAATGGTCTAATAACTTCTCCCATTCCATACTTTATCATTTCTCATTTAATGAAGAACTTTATGAACCTGCCGTTCTCTGTACTGATATTTACAATTCTTATCAAATTAAACGGTTTTAATTACTAAATACTGCAATTATGGGATAGAGTAAGGGGTAAAGATATTGTCGTCTTCAGAGCTTGTGGGAATAGACGATCTAATGAAAGAACCTTACGTGAATGTGTTATGCTACCCTGAGCCAGATCTCAACGTAGCTATTAAAAGAATCAACGAACTCAAGCTTCTTAAAGTCAATAGTATTCTATTCGAAGGGAAGACGAAAATAGGCAGGTTAGGAGTGGTTGGAAAAGGATGTGTAAGCGTAGTTGTCAAAGCTTTAACCGATTTTGGTATTTCAGTTTTGAAGATAAGGAGAACGGATGCGAACAGAATTTCCATGAAAAGAGAGGCTGAAATGCACCTAATGGCTAACTCCATTGGTGTAGGTCCAAAGTTTTTCGAGTCTACAGAAAATTTCATCCTCATGGAGTTCATTGAAGGCTATAGCATTTTAGAATGGCTAAAGAGGCTGGAAGAGTATAGTGTTAATGGAACTAGAAAAGTCCTTAGAGAGCTCTTGGATCAGTGCTTTAGTTTGGACAAATTAGGTTTAGATCATGGCGAATTAAGTGATCCAAAAAAGCATGTAATAGTGTCTAAGAAACCAGTTGTAATAGACTTTGAAAGCGCTAGCATAAGTCGAAAAGTTTCAAATTTGACAAAAATAATACAATACTTGTTCATAGGAGGACCTATGGCTAAGAAATTAAGGCAATTATTGGGCATAGAAGATGAGAAGATCATCATAGATTTAATAAAGAACTATAAGAAGGAAATGGATTGGATCAGCTATCTGAAGCTTCTATCGACGCTGAATTTAATCCCACAAAGTATAGATTAGTTCACTCTACTTGGACCTTCTCTTTCTTAGCAACTTCTGCTCTTTCTTTTACTTTTTCTCTAACTTCCTTTAACCTTTCTATTCTATTATCCAAAACGCTCTTAAATGCACTTAAGAACTCTATTTTTGCGTTTATGAGATGCTCTGCAGGCTCGGCATAATTTTTAGATAACGCTTTTATGAAAAATTCATCCATAGTTTCTGAGAAGGGTAATGCCATCAATCTCATTATTCCTTTAACGATATCATTAATCGCACTTTCACTTTCGCTCATATTCATCAACAAAACTGATTTGTAGTTCATCATTTAAAAGCTTAGCCCTAGACAATTTCATTCTAAGGGCAACTGTTGGAAGTGGTATGACTTTGACTGCATCTCCAACTTCTGTATTCACTCTGACTAAGAGCTCATCCCCTATTCTCTCAACTTCGTTTATCTTTTCTTTGCTCGTAAAGGGAACTTTCACTATTAGAGTTAGCTCATTTTCTTCGCTGATAATCTTGAAGGGAGAGCCCTTAAAGTATATCTTGGTAGGGTCCTCGTTAATGAATAGTTCATCCCCACTTCTCTTGAGCATCTCAATACCCCTTAACTCTGAATCGAAGAGCATCAACTTCTTTATTGGCAAGGGATAGAAGCTTGCCTCAGCCTCTGATAAGCACTTTTTCTGAAGCTCTATCCAATTGCTAAAGTATGAGTCGTTAACTTTTTCTGGTATGATCTTGTTGATAATCGCTAGGTCTACATTTATCCCGTAGAGGCTTGAAAGCATCAAAGTCCTTCTCGTATTTTCAATGCTGAAGGCATCAGGGTTTGCTATTACCCTCAAACTTGTGATATCAATATCTTTAAGGATATCTGCTAACCTTCCAAGCCTCTTTATCAACTCTACCTCGGATTTGAAGACTTCTTTTTTTGGCGCAGGCACCCCTATGAAAGGCTCTATAACTCTTGCTATGCCTGCTATTGAACCGACCATGCTTATCAGTTTTCTACTTATGCTTCCAAAAAGTTTAGGGAAGTATAGGTATTTGAGTGCCTCTCCAGATGGGACTGTA